>TARA_B100000686_G_C16806904_1_pt1 | contig 58964 bp, 44 predicted proteins | sample TARA_B100000686 | Tara Oceans TARA_B100000686 (sample SAMEA2622733) | marine metagenome | biome: marine biome (ENVO:00000447); feature: marine epipelagic mixed layer (ENVO:xxxxxxxxx); material: "saline water (ENVO:00002010), including plankton (ENVO:xxxxxxxx)" | depth 150 m
TCACATGTACACTTTGCTTTCGAGGAAAATCTAGCAAGTTCAATGTTTAATTTATTTATAGCTTATGGTGTTACTAGTGTTAGGGATACTGGTGGAGAATTTGATTTTGTAAATCATTGGAAAAATATTTCAAATAATAATCCTAATATTTATCCAAGGGTAAAAATTGCAGGCCCTTTAATTGATGGCAAGTATAATGTTTATGATGGTAATAGTGTGTTTTTTCCCCCTTTGTCTATTAAAACTACTACTGTTAGTGAAACAGAAAAAAGGGTAAAAGAATTAATTGATAATGGGGTTGACTTTTTAAAAGCATATGAAATGCTTACTCCTGAACAATTTAAAAAAATAATAGAAATAGCTAAGGAACATGGATTAAAAGTAACTGGTCATATTCCCCTTAGCATGGATGCTATCTCAGTTTCAAATATCGGAATAAATAGTATAGAGCATCTACGAAATCTCGAAATGTCATCTACAGCTAATACTGAAGAATTGCTTAATATTAGAAGAATAGCTTTAGAGAATAAAGACAAAATTTTAGGTAGTACTTTAAGAAGAAATCTTCATAAATCTCAAAGAATAAGTTCAATAAATAAAATAGATAGTGTCCAACTCAAAAAAGTTTTTGAGATTTTAGCTAAGAATGAAACTTGGCAAATACCAACATTGATTTTATACAAAGGATGGGCGTATAAACTTTATGAGGATTCCGAATGGAAAAATACATTTGATTATTTACCATTAGAAATAAAAGAAAAGTGGAATTATCAAATCGCCTCAGCTCCAAAAACAGATAATACAGATCGTAAAATTTTTTCAAATTGGGGGAAATCTATGACTGGATTAATGAATAAATCAGGTATAAAATTTATGGCGGGCACAGATACTCCTATAGGGTTTCAAACACCTGGATATAGTCTCCATAAAGAATTAGAAATGTTAGTTGAAAGTGGCCTTACTAACTCAGAAGCTTTGGAGTCAGCAACCTCAAATCCTTCAAAATATTTCAATATGGATGACAAACTTGGTTATATAAAAGAGGGGCAAATAGCAGATTTAGTTATTTTAAATGACAATCCATTAAAAAACATTTCAAATACAAGAAAAATTCATGCAGTTATAAAAAATGGAAATTACATCAACAAGAAATCTATTGATTCTTTGTTAACTTCAATTAACTAATAATTCCTTTTCAATTTACTTTAAAGGACTTCAAATGTTTTGGTATAATAACTTTTGAATTAGGTGAAATCAGATTAGCAGTTTTAATAAAGGGCATGATTTTTTTCTCAACAGAAGAAGACTGGTCAAAATCATAGGGTAATCTAAAATTATCCCAGTGAGTTGGAATAATATATTTTGGGAAACCAGTAACCTGAATCAACCTTTCGTCATATTTGTACATGTTAAATCTAGAAAGATTAATCCCAGCAAGAAGAATATCAGGTTTTAAGCCCTCCAGCTCTCTTTCAATAAAATTCATTGAACCCATTGTTAAAACTTTGTGAGACTTAAATCGAATAAAATACATTAAAGAATTTCCTTCAATAAATTCTTTTATTTTCAATGGGGCTTTTATATCTCCTTCCTTATAAACTTTAGAGCTAAAATAATGTTTGTCTGCCAATGCTGAGTGAATCCCTGGTATAACTCTAACTGATAAGTTTTCAAACTGATAATCTTCTCCCCCTTTAACCGTGTAGAGATTTTCAGAATCAACTCCATAAGCTTTTAATATTGAAATTGTTGTTTCAGTTCCAATTACTTTAGCTCCAGTTTTTTTTGCTATGTAAGGCACATCCGATAGATGATCAAAATGAGAATGATGAATAAAAATATAATCAGCTTTTTTGATTATGTTATCAATCAACACTGTATCTGATTCATAGTAATCCTCTCTACTATAACTTTTTCTATTATCACTTTTACTAATTGAAGATGAAACATTGTTAGAATTAATGTCTAATTTAACTGAAGACTCTCCCAATTTTAATCTTGATAAATAAGGATCAATTAAAACAATTGTTTTATCATCGGAAATTTCCCATCCTGCTGCTCCAAAATATTTAAAATTTAAATCTCTGTTTTGATCCTGACCAAATAAATCATAATTAAATATCAGTAAAATAAAACAAAAAAGATACAAGCAAACTATATTCCTTCTATTCATTAGTTATTGAGTTTTATTAATATAATATACGTTTTTTTCATCAGAATTACTCTCTATTATATCTGGTCTTCCATCATTATTCAAGTCTGATATTTTAATGTCATAGGTATTGAATTTCTTTTCACTTAAAAGGATTCTTTCCCAAGATTGCCCATCTCCATTATTATAAAAAATAGTGTTTGGGCTTTTAAAATTTCCAACAACTATATCTATGTCACCATCTAAGTCTAAATCTCCAACATCTATTGAATATGATTTTCCTAAAGATTGATCAAATTGTACTTTTGAATTAAACTTATTTTTAGAGTCACCAAAATATATATAATTGGGTTCACTAATATTTGCACATATTATATCCAAAAACCCATCATTATTAATATCCGCTATTGAAATAGATCTTGTTATATCATTTCCTGTTCCAAACTTAATCCTTTGTTCAAATTTCAAATCTCCATCATTTAGATAAATAAAATTTTGTTGTCCGTCTCTATTTGCTAGAATTAAATCAATATCACTGTCTTTATCAATATCTATTGCTTCAACATCAATTGTTGAGTCTGTTTTTGTTCCAAACACAAAAGTTCTATCAAATTTTCCCCTGCCATCATTTAAACAAATTTCATTTTCACTTCTTCTATTTGTTATTAAAATATCTTGATCTCCGTCTAAGTCAATATCAATTACAAAAATATTTCGAGTTGGTGATTGATTTTTTCCAAAGGTGTTTAATTTTGCATAGTTTCCCGCTCCATCATTAATATATAAATTGTTTGGAGCTCTATCATTACCAACAGCAATATCTAAATCTCCATCATTATCAAAATCTGCTAACTCTGATGAATAACTAGTTGATTTTTCATTTCCCAAAAGCTTTGATACAGAAAAAATGCCTTTGCCATTGTTTAAAAAAATGCGATTTTGACCTGGCCAGTGTCTGCCATTAGCAACTACTATATCTTGGTCTCCATCATTATCTATATCTCCTACATCTAATGAGGCTGTTTTTTCTTTCAAATTACCCAACACTAATCTTTCGCTGGAGACAAAAACTGTTGATTGTCCATTAACATAAATTGAAAAACCAAATAAGATTATTAAATAAAATTTCATCTATTACAAACAATTAGCCTTTAATTATAATTGTTTTAAAATAATGTTTTTCCATCTAACCTTGATTCCACCTCCATCATGAATCTGAAGAACAATTGACCCATTAGCTGAACCAATTTTTTTATCGATTAATTCTATCATTTTAACTCCATTCAACCATGTAATTACAGAATCTCTATTTACTTTAATTTTCATATTATTCCACTCTCCCATTATTAAAGCTTTATCTTTTTCAATTTCAGGCTTTATTAGCCAGCCCCTACCATATGATTCATAAATTCCACCCGTTGCATTTCCAGGAGGAGCAACCTCAACTTGCCATCCAGATATAACTGTCCCGTCAACTGTGGATCTAAAAAAAACACCACTATTTCCATCTGCCTCTTGTTTAAAATCTAAACTTAATTCAAAGTCTTTATAATAATCAGAAGTTGATAGATATCCATATTCTTTGTCAGGACCACTTTCACAAACTAAATTCCCATCTTCTACATACCACTTTTCAGTTCCATGAACATTCCAGCCATCAATATTTTTAGAATTAAAAAGTTGTATTTCTTGACTTGATAAATTAATTGCAAAGAATAATTGTATAAATATAAAAAGCTCTTTATATCTCATCATTTTTTTATTAATACTTTGTAAGTAATATGCTTACAAAGGTTTCAATTCCTTCAAAATAGTTGCCTAATCTTAAATTTTCATTAGGACTGTGTTGGTTGTTATCAAGATTAACAGTAGGTATACCAATAGCAGGAAGACCAAGTTCGTTTACAAATGGTGATATTGGAACTGAACCTCCACTGGTTCTAATTAAAACTGGTTCACTTTTATAATACTTTCTTAATATAGATGATAACCATTTTCCTTCTGGAGCACTTGTTGGAGTTCTAAAAGCTGGATAAGCAATATTATATTCCATTTTCATTATCTTATCAAAATTCATCCTTTCTGTATCTGATGGATCATGATCTATAATTGTATATCCTAATGATTTAATGTGGTTTTTAATTAATTTGATTAACCTTTCAGGATTACTCTCTAAAACTAGTCTAACATCAATTTCAGCAATTGCAGTTGAAGGTATAATTGTCCTTGCTTGATTGCCAACCCATCCGCTCTGAAGACCTCGAATATTTAAAGATGGATATTGAATAGACTCCTGATAATTATTTCCAACTTTATCAAGTGATTTTATTTTTGTTCTTAATTTAATTGATTCTTCAGCAGCTGGAACATTATTCAATATTTCCTGTACTTCATTATCAATTTTAATTCCATCATAAAACCCAGGAATTTTAACTTTTCCATCCTCACTTTTCATTGAGGCAAGAACTTGGGATAATCTTAAAGCTGGGTTAGGGATATAATTCCCATAATGACCACTATGTTGAGGTGCTTTTGGGCCATATGTTGTAAGTGTTATATCAGCAATTCCCCTATTTCCAAAAACTAAAGTTGGTTTTCCAGAAAAATGTTTGGGTCCATCCAAAATTAATAACATATCTGCTTTAAGATCATCTTTAAAATTTGAAACAGCTTCAGGTAATCCAGGTGAACTTTTCTCTTCTTCAAAATCCAAAATTAGCTTTATATTAAATGCTGGTTTTTTTTCATAATTATCTATAACTCTAAGTGCAGTTAAAAACATTAAGAAAGGACCTTTGTCGTCAGAACTCGATCTAGCAAAAATTCTTAAGTCTTGATTTTCTTCAGAGTAAATATTATCCCATTCAACCTGACTCCATTTTTCGCCATCATATCTTTTTATTACAGGTTGCCAAGGACTTTTTTGTGACCATTTTGAATTATCAACTGCTTGACCATCCAGATGCATATAAAAAGCAATTGTTGGAAGCTTCTTGTCAATTATTTTGTTTGCCAAAAGAAGTGGAAGTGAAGATGTCTCTAACACTACTCTTTCAAAGGCAAACTGAGATAATTGATCTGAAGCCCAGGTGATATTATTTAATATTTCTTGTTTGTTCTTTCCATCATTGGGTATAGATAAAAATTCTTTAAATAATGATAACGTTTTTATTCCTTCATTTTTGGAACTTTGCTCATATTTTCTTTGAGATAAAAGATTAATATGGCAGCAAAATATAAATATTATTGTTATAAATTTTTTCATAATGTATTGCTTTTATTTAATTACTACTTTTTGGAATTTGTATTTTATCCGACAAAAATATTGCATTCAAAAAAAGTCTATTTGTCCCATATGATGTCCCTCTAAAATTTGGGTTATCTGCAAACATTATAACTTTTCCTTTACCAACTCTGCTTACTAATAGAGAAGTACTTTTAGGTAAAAATTCTTTTCTAATATTTTTTGAAACATATCCATCTACATGAGGGTTTTTATCATATACAGCAACATTTGAATAGCTGTTCAAAGTTGGTTTTAACCAAACTAAATTATTTTTGTAAACTACTTGATTTTTGCTCCTATATCCAAATGAAAGAGGGTGTGTTATGTCTAAATTAACTTTAAGAAAAACTCCACCAATTTTTTCTCTTCCTATATTTTCAGAAGCATCTATATATGGTTCTCTTATAGAAGAATTAGATGTCGAATCCTTTTTAATTTGAACTAATTTCTCTTTTACTATCTTTTTTTTAATAGCCCAATTATTAGCAGTTCCGATTGTGATTAAAGTGTTCCCTTTTGAAACCCATTCCTTAATTTTCTCCAAATTCTTTTTATCAAAATTATAACTCCCTGAAACCATTATTAAAACATTATAATTATCTAGAGAAACTCTGCTAAAATAGCTTAAAGAAATTTTTGTAATTGGCATTTTTACCCTTGTATCAAGTAAATGCCAAACCTCACCTGCCTCGTATGACCTAATGCCATTCCCTATTAACATTGCGGCTTTAGGTGTTTTTAATGGTTGAACATATCTAGAACCTAAATCTATACCATTTAAGCTATAACCTGAATCTACAGAGTAAATTTCTATATCAAGTTTTTTTTGTAGATCAGAAATTATTTCAAAAATATAATCTGAATCCTTTTTTTGAACAGAAATTGGTATTACTAATGATCCATAATCAAATTTTTTCTTCCCTTTATCTGTAATAATACTGAATGGTTTAAATGCTGATGCAACTTTTATTTTATTTCTTTGAAGTGCATAAATTAACGCAGGAATATTGTAATCATTTGAATCGACTAAATATGCGTATTCTGATTTTACAACTGGATTCCACTCAATAGTCCCATCAAGATTTATTAATTCTTTCCCTATAAAGCTTTTATTAGTTGATGAATATTTAATATTATAAAAATTCGCTACTGACCAGGCTGAGGCATCATAGTAAACACTATCTCTATATTTTTCATAAGTTTCAAAAAAAGTTTGAACCATTCTATATTGTGGTTGTATTGTAGGAACAAAATAACTCCCCTTTGATTTTTTGTAAACTTTTATTTTATGTCTTAATAATTTGTCCAAAAATGCTTTTGTCAAGTTTTGATCTTTTGATTGGAAATTGTATCCTTTTATCTTCTTTTTTGAAGCATTTTCAATAGCAGACTTAAAAAATTCCTTTTGATAAGTTTTAAGTGTGATTTTATTTTCAGTTGCAGCTTTAAGAGTTGCCATACTTGAAACAAATTGATTCCTAATAGTAAAAGAAAACTTGATTTCATTATATTCTGTTTTTTGAAGTAAGCCTCTTGAACTGGCTTGTTCAAAAAGAAGACCTAGTCCTCCTTGAAGATCAGGATATGAAGATCCATATCCAGGGTATGTTCCATCAAAAACTTCTTTTGAAAAATACAAAGATCCAATACTATCAAGTGATTCAGTAAAATATGAAGCAAATAAATTATTTAATTCTATATAATTTTCTTTTGGCATTATTGGGTCAAATGATCCATTAGGCTTCATCGGTTCAAAGAAATATGTGCTTTGACTTCCCATTTCGTGAAAATCTGTTACTACATTAGGATACCAATTATGATACCAGTTAAGTTTCCCTTGGCTCTCAGGATTAATAGCCAAAAGCCAATCTCTGTTTAAATCAAACCAATAATGATTAGTTCTTCCTCTAGGCCAGTTTTCATTGTGTTCAGCATCATTTGGGTCATCAACTAATGGGTTTGCTTTATAGGTGTTTACCCATTGAGTATGCCGATCTCTTCCATCAGGGTTAATTGTTGGATCTAAAAATATTATGCTATTATCCAAATAATTTAATATTTCTTTATGTGATGATGCAGTTAGTGTGTAAGCTGATAATAGTGCTGCTTCAGAACTTGATGGTTCATTCCCATGAACATTATACGCTAAATTTATAATCAATGGATCGCTCGATAATGCTTTATCAGTATTAGAGGTGTTTAATAATGATAAATGTTTTTTTTGGATTTCTTCTATATTGTTCAAGTTTTCTGGAGAACTTATTACTAGCATAACTAGTTTTCTTCCTTCATGAGTCTTTCCATATGTTTTTAGAATCGCACGATCAGAGTTGTTAGCTAATTCTTCAAAATAATTTATAATATTATCGTGTCGAGTGTGCTCTGAACCTATTGGGTATCCAAGAAATTCTTCAGGACTCTTGATTTTTTCATTAAAAGGCTCGTATTTTTTTGTATAATATTCTTGTCCTATAACATTTATAGAAATTAAAAGAAAAATTGGTAAAAAATATTTCATGTTATTTAAGTTTAAAAAAGGAATTTCTACTTTTTTAAAGATATAAAAATTGGACAAATCAATAATTTAGGCTAAAAACACTTTCCCTATTGAATAAGTTTTTGCAGAACCACTTACCAAAACTCTTTCATTTTTATCTATGCAATATAATTTACCTTGTCTTTTAGAAAGTTGAATTGCTGTCATTTCTTTTTTATTCAAAACCTTACTCCAGTAAGGTATTAAAGAACAATGAGCTGATCCAGTAACTGGATCTTCTAAAATACTAGATCTTGGTGTGAAAAATCTTGACACAAAATCAGAATTATTACCAACTGAAGTAACAATGACTCCTCCTATATTAAGATCAACTTGATTAAACATATCGGTGTTTATAGTTATTTTTTCAATCTCCTCCTGCTTGTCATAAACCAAGAAATAATCTCTAGATTTAAGTATTTTTATAGGCTGTATATTTAATGATTTTTTTATAAAATCAGGGAGATCAGAATTTTTTGGTTCTCTACTAGGAAGATCAAGTTTAATCTTTTCTTCTTCTATATAAACCTTTAAAATACCACTTAAAGTCTTAAATAAAATTGTGTTTTCTGAAAAATTCAAATACTTTTTAATAACATATGCAGATGCTAAAGTTGCATGACCACATAGATCCATTTCTACCTCAGGAGTAAACCATCTAAGGTGATACCCATTGTCTTGTTTAACAAAAAATGCAGTTTCAGGCACATAGTTTTCTTGAGCTATTTTCTTAAGAATCTCATCATCTAGCCATTTTTTTAAAGGCACAACACATGCTGGATTTCCCTGAAAAACTTTTTCAGCAAAAGCATCTATTTGATAAATATCTAATTCCATTTTGAAGATTATTATAATATTCCGTTAGTCTTTAAATTTATTGCATAAAAAAACACCATACAATAGTATAGTGTTTTAAATTTAAATAATGTCTACAAATTAATTTTGTAATTTAATATAATCATAAACAATCATAGAACTATCAATCATGAAAAAATCTATTCTTATTTCACTATTAATATTTTTCAGTTATAATAATGACTTGCTTTCCCAAAAAAGAAAGAACGCTAAGCAAGAATTGTCTTTTAATGAGAATTTATATAATTCTATTAATTATAGATTAATTGGTCCCTTTAGAGGAGGAAGAGCAGGTACTGCTACTGGAATAATTAATGATAGCAAAACTTATTATATGGGTACAGCTGGTGGAGGTGTATGGAAAACTGTAGATGCAGGAAATACATGGAAATGTATCAGTGATGGATTTTTTGGAGGCTCCATTGGTGCAATAGCTGTGGCTGAATCTGACCCAAACATTATCTACGTTGGTGAAGGAGAGCAAACTCTTCGCGGTAATGTTTCTTCAGGAAAAGGAATCTGGAAAAGTTTAGATGCTGGTGAAACCTGGAAATACCTGGGATTACCTAAATCTGAACATATATCTAGAATTCGAATACATCCAAAAAATCCTGAAATTGTTTATGTAGCAGTAATAGGGAATTTATGGAAATCTAATAGAGAAAGGGGGTTGTACAAATCAACTAATGGCGGAAAAAACTGGAAAAAGATTTTATATGTTTCAGAAAAAGCAGGAATAGGAGATTTAATTCTTGATCCTAATAATTCTAGAATTCTATATGCATCTTCTTGGGAAATGAAAAGAAATGGCTATAGAATGGATAGCGGTGGAGATGATAGTAAAATTTTTAGAAGTTTTGATGGAGGAAATAGTTGGGAAGATATTTCATCTTTTAATGGTTTTCCTAAAACCCCTTGGGGAATTGTAGGAATTGCTATTTCTCCAAAAAACTCAAAAAGGATATGGGCAATGATTGAAGCTAAAGAAGGAGGCCTATTTAGGTCAGATGATGGAGGGAATAATTGGAAAAAAGTAAATACAAATAGAGCATTAAGGCAAAGAGCTTGGTATTATACTAGGATATATGCAGATACACAAAATGAAGACAAAATTTATGTTATGAATGTTAGCTATGGTGTATCAAAAGATGGAGGGAAAACTTTTGAATTAAAAAATGCTCCTCATGGAGATCATCATGATTTATGGATTGATCCGAACAATAATTTAAGAATGATCATTGCAGATGATGGAGGAGCACAAATTTCAAATGATGGAGGTAATAATTGGACTACTTATTATAATCAACCAACAGCTCAATTTTATAGAGTAACTACAGACAATTCTTTTCCCTATAGAATATATGGTGCACAACAAGATAACAGCACTATTAGAATTAAACATCGATCAGAAGGAAGATCAATTACTGAAAATGATTGGGAGCGTTCAGCTGGTGGGGAAAGTGCACATTTAGCACCTGATCCCTTAAATAATGATATAGTATATGGTGGTACATATAAGGGTTATATGATGAGAATGGATCATTCTACAAACCAAATAAGATCTGTTAATGTATGGCCTGATAATCCTGCAGGATCTGGTGCTGAAATTATGAAATATAGATTCAACTGGAATTTTCCAGTTATGTTTAGCCCCAATAATCCAAAAAAATTGTATGCAGGATCAAACTATCTTCATGTTACAACAAATGAAGGACAAACATGGGAAACTATTTCAGGAGATTTAACAAGGAATATCCCTGAAACTATAAAATCATCAGGAGGATTAATTACTCAGGATAATACTGGGGCAGAATTTTACGCAAATATATTTGCTATTGCAGAATCAGAATTTGATGATAACGTTATTTGGGTAGGAAGTGATGATGGACTAATTCACATAACAAGAGATGGTGGGAAATCCTGGAAAAATATAACTCCTCCAAAATCAATCTCTCCAAAACTAAATATGATTAATAGTATAGATATAAGCCCTTTCAAAAAAGGAAAAGCTTATGTTGCAGCTACCTCATATAAATTTGGAGATTATACTCCTTACTTATATAAAACAGAAGATTACGGAGAATCTTGGGCTTTAATAACCAATGGTATAGATAGAAATTATTACACAAGGGTTATTAGAGCTGATAAAAAAAGACCTGGGCTTTTATATGCAGGAACAGAATGGGGTATGTTTATATCTTTTGACGATGGTAATAGCTGGAAATCATTTCAATTAAATCTGCCTATTACGTCTATTAGAGATCTACATGTGAAAGAAAATGATCTAGTTGTTGCAACTCACGGAAGAAGCTTTTGGGTTATTGATGATCTTACCCCTCTTCATCAAATTTCTAATGAAATAAAATCTGCTGCCTCTTATTTATTTAAGCCTGATCTATCATATAGAATCCAATCTGGTTGGAGTGGTTCAGCTAGTCTTTTAAATGGAGAAAATCATCCAAATGGTGTAATAATAAATTATTATATAAAAAATATTTCCGAGGATGACTTTATTAAAATAGAAATTTTAGATCAAAAAGGTAATTTAATCAGGTCATATACAAATAACAAAGAACAATTACTATCAATAACTAAGGAAAATCCGGTATTAAGTAATGAAAACGATATTGAATATGCACTAAAAGGAGATAATATTAAGTCTTTGAAACCAAAAAGTGGAGGCAATAGACTAATATGGGATATGAGACATCCAGGTTTTAAAGCCTTTGAAGGAATGGTGTTTTATTCCTCTCCTAATGTTGGGCCAAAAGCAGTCCCTGGAAAATATATAGTTAAATTAACATACAATAATCAAGAGATGTCCCAAGATTTTGAAATAGTTAAAGATCCAAGATTATCAAATTCTCAAGATGATTATAAAAAACAATTCGATTTTTTAATTGATGTAAGAAATGAAGTTTCCAAAGCAAATCAAACAATAATTAATATTAGAAATTTAAAAGGGGAGCTAGAATATATATCTAAAAAAACATCCAATAAAAAAGGAATTAATACTTTAATTAATGAATTTATGAATAAGCTATCAATTATTGAAAACAATATTCATATGACTAAAAATCAAAGCAGGCAGGATCCTTTAAATTATGGGATTAGAATTAATAATAGATTGGCATTTTTGATGGCTGATTCTCAAAGAGGGGATTTTCCTCCTACTGACCAAGCTAAAGAGTTTTTTATTGAAGTTAAAAAAGAACTAGATAAAGAAATCACTGACCTATATAAGTTAACAGATTCTTATATAAGTGAAATAAATAATTTATTAACTGAAAATCAGATTAAATTTTTAAATAGTATTAATTAAATACCAAACTATTATATCCAATTTAAGATCTTTTTTATCAAGCCCCACTTCTTAGGATATGGGGCATATCTTATAAATGGGTCTGGGAAAAAACTTCGGTGAATAAAAGGTTTGGAATGTGTGAATAAATCAAAACTATGCTTACCATGGTAAGCTCCAACCCCACTATTACCAATACCACCGAAGGGCAAATTAGAATTAATAAATTGAATAACGCTATCATTTGCAACAATAGCTCCAGCAGAAACTTGAGTCTTAAATCTTTTTATACTCTTTTTGTTTTTTGAAAATATATATGCTCCTAATGGTTTTTCAAATTTTGAAATAATATTATAGATTTCATCTTCTTTATTATATTCAATTATGGGAAGCAAAGGGCCAAAAATTTCTTCTTTCATTGCGCCGCTCTTAAGGTCAGGGTCTAACAAGAGTGTAGGAGAAAAAAACTTTTTGCTAGAGTCTGATTCTCCTCCATATATTATTTTAGCTCCTTTAGCCATTTTGCTAATCCTATTAAAATGTTTAATATTTATAAGTCTGCCATAACTTTTTGATTCTATAGGGGCCTTTCCATATGCTTCTTCAATAGCTTTTTTTAGTTCTTTTATAAGAATCTCTATAATACTTTCATGAACGATTAAATAATCAGGTGCAATACATGTTTGTCCACAATTCAAAAACTTTGCCCAAACAATTCTTTTAGCAGTAAGTTTAATTTTCGCAGACTTTTCTATTACACAGGGATTTTTTCCGCCTAGCTCAAGAGTTATTGGGGTTAAAAATTCAGCTGCAGATTTTGCTACAATCTTCCCAATAGATGTGCTGCCAGTAAAAAATATATAATCCCATCTAAAAGCTAAAAGTGCTTGTGCTTCTTTTGAGTCACCAATTAGGACTGAAACATGCCCTTTTTCAAATGATTCTTCAATAATTTTTTTGGTTATTTCACTTGTTTTGGGTGAATGCTCAGATGGCTTTAAAGTCACAGTGTTTCCTGCTGCAACAGCTCCAATTATTGGGCAAAGACCCAATTGAAAGGGATAATTCCATGGACTTATACTTAATACACATCCGAAAGGGCGCGGTATTATATAATCCTTAGAAGGAAAATAATATATAGATCCCGGAATCCTTTTTGGATGAGACCAATACTTTAAATTTTTAACCATTGTCGTTATCTCCTTTTGAACAAATAAAATTTCACTCAAATAAGTTTCATAACGTGGTTTACCAAGATCTTCTTCTAAAGCTTGATATATTGAATCTTCATATTTAGAAATACAATTTGAAAGTTTAATTAAAGTCTTCTTTCGATAGTTTAATGAATCTGTTTTCTTTGATTCAAAGAACTCCTTCTGTGATTTATATATTTGTTCTGCTTCTTTCATTAAAAATTCAAATTTCTTTTTCTATATTCTAGCACAATATAAATAAACCTAATCTTTTATTAGTTATTTAAACATACTTTAAATAATCTTGGTAGTCCTTTTCCTTCATCCTCAGATGTTAGCCAAAAAAAGTCAACCCCTTCTACTTTAATTGCTTCAATTTGTGCGGGATATATTGGCAAAAGATATTTCTCAAATTTCATTTCATTTATATTATTGATATCAAAATTTAAAAATCTATATAAGAATTGCTGGCCTTCAAAATTATATGAAGTAAGTGCAAGTGTTTGAGAAAATGAATCATAGTCTGCGGCTGTAATGAGCGATCCAACATTAAATTCTGCAATTGGATTGATTATATATGTACCTCCTTTTTTAGGAATTGAATATACCTGAGTAGTGAGTTTTTTTCTATCTTTTGAAAACAATAATAAAACTGAATCTACAACAGTTAATGCTTCAGCATCATATCTATTCTTTTTCTTTTTTTTATATTCCTTTTGATTTGCATATCGAAAAGCTATAGAATCTTTCAGCTTTAATTCTTTGTCTATCTTATATATTTTTAAATCTTTTCTATTTCCAGAATTATTACCTGTATCAGATATATAAATAAAATCATTATCTGCAGTAAGATCTTCCCAATCTTTATTTTTGGCATTATTTATTTTATGAGAGTCTATAAGGTCACCTTCACTTGTAAAAGAATAAAGTTTTGGTTTTCCTCCAGAATCATTCAGGGTTATAAAAATACCTTTATGAAATTCTAGTGCAGAAGTTTCATCTATCTTTTTAGATAAATAAACTGTGCTAATATCAAATTGTCCTGATAAAATACTTGAAGATAAAAAGAGTGGATAAAAAAATTTTAGCATATGAAAGAACTTATTATTAATGATTATATGTCTATTTTATTATTTGATTGATTATTTGATTGACAATTTCTGGATTTAACAGAGTTGATACATCTCCTAAATTATCTACTTCATTATGAGCAATTTTTCTTAGAATTCTTCGCATAATCTTTCCAGACCTTGTTTTTGGTAATCCTGGGACAAATTCAATCTGATCTAACTTTGCAATAGGTCCAATTTGATTAGAAATTAACCCATTTATTTCATTTCTCAGTTGATTCTGTTTAGTTGGATCAATCTTCGACTTTAAATTGATGTATCCAAACAAAGAGTTCCCTTTTACCTCATGAGGAACTCCAACTATTGCAGACTCAGCAACTTCATTGTGTTCGTTTATAGCATCTTCTATAGGAGCAGTTCCTAAATTATGACCTGAAACAATTATTACATCATCAACTCTTCCAGTAATTCTGTAATATCCCTGGTCGTCTCTGTAAGAACCATCTCCTGTAAAATAATGATTTTCGAATGTTGAGAAATAGGTGTCTTTATATCTTTGATGATCTCCCCAAATTGTTCTTGCAATTGATGGCCAAGGAAATTTTACACACAATCTTCCCTCAACTGAATTCTCAAGTATTTCCTTTCCATTATTATCCATTAATACAGGTTGAATTCCTATAAAGGGTAAAGTTGCAAAAGTTGCTTTTCCTTTTATTACATTAGGTATAGAAGAGATCATAATAGAACCTGTTTCGGTTTGCCACCAAGTATCTACTATTGGACATTTATTTTTTCCTATATGATTATTGTACCAATTCCAAGCCTCTTCATTAATTGGCTCACCAACTGATCCAAGCACTTTTAATGAAGATAGATTATATTTATTTACAAAATCTAAAGATTCTTTTGCTAGTGCCCTTATAGCTGTTGGAGCAGTATAAAATTGATTTACTCGGTATTTTTCAACTATTTTCCAAAAACGGCCAAAATCAGGATATGATGGCACGCCTTCAAACATAACAGTGGTTGCAGCATTTAATAGTGGGCCATAAACAATGTATGAATGGCCAGTTACCCATCCAATATCAGCTGTACACCAGTAAATATCTTCATCTCCATATTGAAATATATTTTTAAAAGTATATGCGGCTCCTACCATATATCCTGCGGTTGAATGAACCATGCCTTTAGGTTTTCCTGTTGAACCTGATGTGTATAAAATAAACAAAGGGTCTTCAGATTGCATAGGTTCAGCAACACATTCCTCTTTAGCTTCTTGTAATAATGGTGCTAATAATTCGTCCCTATCCTTTTTTAATGAAATTTTATTCTTTGTCCTATTTACTAATAAAACCTTTGAAACTTGTGGGCAATTATCTAAAGCTTTATCAACTATAGCTTTCAAATCAAGAATTTTATTGCCTCTAAAAGATCCATCTGAGGTGATAACAAGTCTACAGTCACAATCAATTATTCTAGTAGCTAATGCCGTTGAAGAAAAGCCAGCAAAAACAACTGAATGAATTGCTCCAATTCTTGCACAGGCTAAAACTGAAATTGCCAATTCTGGAATCATTGGTAGATAAATACAAACCCTATCACCTTTTTTTACTCCTTTGCTTTTTAATACATTTGACATTTTATTAACTCTTATATAGAGCTCTTTGTAAGATATTTTTTTCTCTTTTTCATTCTCATCATTTGGTTCAAAAACAATTGCAGTTTTATTGGCATGCTTATCAAGATGTCTATCAATACAATTCTCTGTAATATTTAAAATAGCTCCCTCAAACCATTTTATTTCTGGTTTGTTAAAATCCCAGTTCAAAACAGAATTCCATTCTCTTTTCCAAACAAAATTATTTTTTGCAATTTCAGCCCAAAATTTTTCTGGATTATTTACAGAAGATTTATAATTTTTGGAATAATCTTCTAAATTTTTAATGTGATAATCAGACATGTTAATAAAACTTTAGTTAATCTAATGATTTTTTGCAGGAGGGGCACCAACTGGAATACGAATATTTTCAACTATTTCCTGAACATATTTTGGTGGATCTGATGTAAATTTATTTACTAGCAAAGCGACTAAAAAATGTATAATCATAGCAACAGCACCAAATCCTTCAGGTGAAATACCAAACCACCATTGCTCTTTTAATAAAGGCACTGCCTCTTTACCTCCATCAAAAATTCCGAATTTAAATTTTAATATATAAAAAGACATTAATAATACTCCTACTAACATACCAGTAATTGCTCCTTCTTTATTCATCTTTTTATAAAAAATACCTAAAATGATTGCAGGAAAAAAAGATGCTGCAGCCAGTCCAAAGGCTAATGCAACCACTGCAGCGACAAAATCTGGCGGATTAATTCCGAAATACCCAGCAACTACTACGGCAAGAGTTGCAGAAATTCTTGCAGCCCATAATTCACCCTTGTCAGATATAGATGGATTAAAAATATTTTTTATAAGATCATGAGAAATAGATGATGAAATTACTAATAATAACCCTGCAGCTGTTGATAATGCGGCTGCGAGTCCTCCAGCTGCTACCAAAGCAATTATCCAAGGAGGTAAATCAGCAATTTCAGGATTTGCAAGGACCATGATGTCAGGATCTACATAAAGTTCATTTAAATTTTGATTTGAGAGATATTGAATATTTCCATCATTATTCTTGTCATTAAACTTTAAAAGACCTGTCTTTTCCCAATTTTTAAACCAATTTGGCATAGATGAATAAGGTTTATTGCTTACTGTTTCTATTAGGTTTATTCGAGAGAATACAGAAACAGCAGGAGCAGTTGTGTATAAAATTGCTATAAATAATAATGCTAGTCCAGCAGATTTTCTTGCATCACTAACTTTTTTTACCGTAAAAAAACGAACAATTACATGGGGTAGGCCTGCTGTTCCAACCATTAATGCTAAAGTAATCGCTAATATATCAAACAATGATTTACTCCTTCTAGTGTATTCATTAAACCCTAAGTCTAGGGATATCATATTGAGTTTTTCCAATATATTTAATCCAGATCCATCACTGATTTTTGACCCCATACCTATCTGAGGGATTAAATTACCTGTCATTTGAAAAGAAATAAAAATTGCAGGAACCATAAAGGCAAAAATTAACACACAATATTGTGCAACTTGTGTGTAGGTTATTCCTTTCATTCCACCCATTACAGCATAAAATAATACAATTATCATCCCAATAATTACTCCAGTATTTATATCAACCTCTAAAAATCTAGAAAAAACAACTCCCACTCCTCGCATTTGACCTGCTATATATGTAAATGATACTAATAAAGCACAAAGTACAGCAACAATTCTTGCACTCTTTGAATAATATCTTTCGCCAATAAAATCCGGAACAGTATATTTACCAAACTTTCGAAGATATGGAGCTAATAGAAGTGCTAAAAGAACATATCCTCCAGTCCATCCCATTATATATACACTGCCATCGTATCCCATAAGTGAAATAAGTCCAGCCATAGAAATAAAGGAGGCTGCAGACATCCAATCAGCAGCTGTAGCCATCCCATTAGCCCATGGAGAAATTCCACCACCAGCTACATAAAAATCACTAGTAGATGATACTTTTGACCAAATAGCTATTCCAATATATAGCGCAAATGTTATGCCTACAATTACGTAGGTCCATAGTTGGACATTCATATATTATAAATATTCTTTTGAAAAATTAATCTTCATAACCATGAGATTTATCTAGTTTATTCATAAGATAAACATATACAAAAATTATGATTACAAACGCATAGACAGAGCCTTGTTGAGCGAACCAAAAGCCTAGAGGAAAACCCCCTATATGAAAGTTGTTTAGAAAGTCATTGAATAAAATTCCAGCTCCATAAGAGACAATAAACCAAATAAATAAAAGGTATTTTAAATAAATTAGATTCTTTCTCCAGTAATTATTTTGTTTCTCCATTATACACTGTCTAATGAATTAAATTTAAAAAGGCTTGGAGAGAATTCCAAGCCTTTTTAAATTAAACATGAATACTTAAAGTATTATACTATTGAACTCTAAAAGTATATACTCCTGAATTACTAGTATTTCCATCTGCATCAGTAGCAACAACCTTCCAATAATAAAGTGTATTACCTGTTACGGTAACATCAAGATTAGTTGTTTCAGCAACATGATTGTAAGTTCCAAGAAGAGTACTACCATCACTAGTATCTAAATAAACATCATAAGTTGCCAGATCATTATCAACATCTGATGCGCTCCAACTCAGTGAAACTTGATTGTTAACAGCAAATACATTCGAACCAGATCTTGGCAATAATAAATCTGGAGGGAAAGGAGCATAGTTAACTTGTGCATCACCAGCTAAATAAAATCTCCATGCAGAACTAGTAGCAGGATTAGACCCAGCCTCACCTTGTGCTGTAACACTCCAACGGTATGGTTCAGATTTATTTAAAGTTACTGCTTTACTTGCAGAAGTTGACTCAAACGAGAAAGTAGAGAGAGTTGCTAAATTCTCAACATTAAGCACATAATTGTTTGTGTTTGCAGTAGCGCTCCAACGAAATGTAATCGAACTTTGAGTATCGCTAACTGAAGTACCATCCTGACAAGGTTCATTATCAGCAGGGAATTCCAAATTAGGAGTTCCTGGTTGCAAAATTACAGGAGGTGGTTCAGGCGGTGGTGTCACTACTGCCGGATCTTCTCCTCCTCCACTGCTCTTAGAGCAAGCTGTTATTATAATTAAACCTAAAAATGTATATATTAATCGTTTCATAACTTTTATTGTTTTATTGCAACAAATGTTTGTTTAGTTGTTGCTCCTTTTATTTTAATAATATATGTTCCCGCCATAAGAGAAGAAGTATTCACTTCAATATTACGAGAATTAAGCTGTAACACTTTCTCCATAGTCATAACCTGCATTCCACCCATGTCGAATACAGTAACTGTAACAGCTTCATCATCTCCACCAACATACAAGTTAACTGAACTCTTAAATGGATTAGGTGCTAAATCAACTGGACTCGAATTGAAGTAAGTAGTTGCAAATTGGCCTTGACATTCAATTCCAGTTGTAATACTTATTTCATTCATTCCTGCATCTAACGAAACTGTATAGGTAGATTTATCAGTTTGAGTAGCAATTCCATTATGAATAATGGTATAAACTGTTCCTCCTTCAAGATTAAATGTTACAGAGTTATTACCAGGATCAGTTATACTGTATACACTTAATGGATCAGGCTCAGTAATTGTAAGTGTATAGCAACGCTGATAAACTGAAGATGCAATACCATCTACTGTCAAACAAAGTGAATATGTTCCTGCAGAAAGATTTTCAATCTGCATATTATCACCAGTGAATTGACTTGATATATCTGTGCCTGTTGTTCCAGATACTGTATAGTTGTAGGTGTAAGTAGTATTTAATGCGCCTACTGAAATACTATTCGTGCCAATACATTTCTCTGACTTACTAACTGTAAAGTTGTTGGTAGGCAGATAGAATATTGAACAACCATTTATATCAACTCTATCTCCAAGAGGTGTAGAAGAACATCCATCATTTGGATTCCACACACCATCTTGATCATCATCATCAGTTACATCACCAACACCATCACCATCTGCATCAGCTTGATCCGGATTAGCATATAATGGACTATTATCAGTTACATCAGGAATACCATCACCATCAGTATCTTGAGTTGGATCAGAACCTATTGATTGAATCTCAATTACCTTATCATCATTCTCCGGAACGATTAACTCAGCCTGAGTAACGGGTACAGGAATTTCAGATCCACCATCATCCTCATTAATAAGTTCTACAATTACCTCATATACATTATCCATATTATGATCTATTGGATTTTCATAATCAGGAGGAGTCTTAAAGGCTAGAACATCAACCATGTTAGTCTCTCTTTGTTCAGGGCCACCACCACCTTCTTCTACTGAGTTAATTGTAAATAAATCCTTATCAGCACCACCGGTAATTTTCTTACGAACTTTCCATTTTCCAACTTCCATTTGTCTGTGTCTAGGATTAATGAAGCGTTTGTAAGATTGATTTCTGCCTATTCTGCCAGTTGTACCAGAAGCAGTATCAGACTCATTTTCCTGATCGTAAACAGTGAAATTGAAATCTTGATCTACGGAAGCATTTTGAATATCCTCCACATTTACTCTATACATATACTTAGTAGTATTTTCACCATCTGAAGCAGCAAGTTCTAATTCATGGAATTCGGCATCCTCATAATCCAGCTTACCAATTACATAAAGGTCATGATGTCCACTATTTTCTCTTAGATCAAAAATGTTTGCATCATTACCTGAAGTAATAGTTACACTAAGAGCAGATCCTTCTGGGTCTGAAACTAAAATAGTAGCAGCAAATTTTTCAATAGCAGCACTAGTTTCATCAGCATCATTCTCCTGTAAAGTAATACTTTGAGGCTCAAATACTGGTGAAAGGTTTACAGCAGGAGGTACAACTCTTACATCAAAACTTATTTCACGCTCACAAGTTCCAGAAACATTACTAGAAACTACTGTTACACTAGCGGCTCCATCTATATCTGAAGCATACTCTAATACCAATTTATCTGCATCCACTTCTGCTTCAACTATTTGTGGATTTGCACTCACTGCAAAAATGTTAAAGGTAGATGTGCTGATATCAGCAAAGACTTGGCTTAATGGAATTATATCTAATGCGGAGCCTTGAACTACTTCAATATCTGGCAATTCAGTAATAAGTTCAGGACAAATTACTTCAGCTACAACCCCAGCTGGAGCGTCTCTAGATATATGAATTGTTTGTCCAATATCACAGAATGGATCACCATCTCTTGCGAAAAACTCAAAGCTTACATCTCCATACTTTTGTGGTAGATAGAAAATAGTCAATGTACTACTTTCAATACCTACTGAGGCAATTGCAGGATTATTACTAAATGCTTCAAAGAATATTTGATCCCCATCTGGATCTGAATAAACTCCTGATAGGTCAACACTTACAAAGTCTTGTGAGCTAGCAATAATATTATCTGTAACTCCTTGTGCAGATAATTGATTATTAAGATCTCTTTGACCGTCTTCAGTAATCTCAGGACATCTGTTGAAAGCAAACTCTGCAGAAACTTCGCCTACTCTAACAACAAACTGTTTTGAAAGAATACATCCAAATGGATCTATTGCATCAACCCAGAAAGTAACATCTCCTGGAATAAATTCTTTCAGATATAAAGTAACTGTACCAATATCGTCTACACTATAGTCTAATTGAGGATTCATATCCATATGAACCCACCAATCTTCAATAGATTGATCATCTGTTATCCACTCTCCTAAATATACTTCAGCTGTAGTTTGATCAGAAGGGAACTGATAGGTGTCATCTAAATATTCACTATAAACATAAGGACATTCATTTGCAGTTACACCTGCAGGTAAAATAGTTACCCTAAGATCTACAAAAGTCTCACAATATTCTTGAGAGTCTGCTGCCATAATATAAACAAATACATCTCCAAAGACTTCAGGTCCAGGATTTGGAGAAATAATTAATTTATTCTCAGCTTGATTTAATTCTAAATATACTTTATTTGGACGATCTGATCCGACTTCATAAATGAATTGAGATGTTGTTGTTCCTGATACATCACCAGAAACACCAAAGAAATCACCTAAATTAATTTCAAGTGGTTGATCTGCTTGTACTGTAAACTCAGCAAAATCAATTAATGGTGCAGGACAATCAATCTCAGATAGTCCAAGATTATCAACTACCTCCACATTAACGTAGAATACTTCATTACAACCTGTAACAAAATCAAATACTTCCACTGGAATAGATCCAGTACCAGCCTCAAATGCAGGTGCAAAGATTATCAAGTCACTCATTCCAGTCATAAATCCATCTACTATTGGCATTGAGTAATTAGCTGGATCAGGATCAGTCATTGGAGGGAACATTATATCATATCTAATATAAAAATCAACATCAGAATTATACTCTATTAAGTATTCTCTTAAATCGACATAAATATCCTCTACAACACCAAGTTCGAAAGTTAGAAGTGTCTCTACTTGGTCTACAGAAATAAGTTCAGTATTACTACAATTTGCTTCAAATTCAGCCTGTGTAGCTCCTAAAACATCTTCAACTGTAATCATAAGATCTATATAAGAAACCTCACAAGTACTTTCTGAAGAAGGATTCAATGGCTCATATGCAACTTGAAAAGCAACCTCTCCATATCTTTGGTCAGTTCTCACTTTTAAGAACGATCCGTCTATTTCAATATCTATGAATGGCTCAATTGCTCCGCCCCAATCTTCAGGCATTAATAATGAATATTTAATTCCTGATGATGGAATGAAGAAGTAATCACTCAAGTTTAACATATATTCTCTTGGATCATCATTTGCAGCCCATAATGGCCAAATATCTTCTACATATTGTGGGCAATTGAAGTCTGGCGGAGCCTCTGTCTGAGGACCTTCAGAATCAATTACAAACGGGAAAACAATGCTAATAAAACAGTTAGCATTAGGATCATTTGCATCTATATATATGTTTCCAGTTCCTGTTTCTTCACCTGTTACAATTTCTATCTCATTTTTATCATTAATAGATAAAGAAAGAAGATCATCACTGTCTGTATAAACATCAAAAACAAGTTCATTTCCAGCTGGGCTAAAGAAGAAATCATAAAGGCTTCCAGAAGTTTCTTGCGAAGATGGAGCGAACCAAATCTCATGTTGAGGTTGACTTGGATCATCACCAAAATAAACAATACACTCCTCGGTTGTATAATCTACAGGATATACATCATACCATATTATACCATAACATTCTCCTGTTGATGAGTCAATAATTGCTATGTCTACACCTACATACGAAAATGCTGGAGGTAGAGTTAAAGTCATTAATGCTGGGCTTGTTGCAGTTGGTGCTTCAATACTCCAGCCAAGTAGTTCATCTCCATAAAAAGTAGTTTGAACCTCTACATTATTTATGTCAAAATCAGGCATTTGCGATAATGCAGGAGTAAGATCAACTCCTAAGATAGATTGACTCTGGTCAGCATATATATTGCCTAACTCATACCATTGACATTCGACTCCTTCTGGACCACCCTCTCCAGGGCCGCCATCTCCAAATCCACCACCTGCATCTGTTGTAAAGTCTCCAGCATTTGGATCAACAATAACAGGCACTTCAACTATATTCAAACAATTTCCATTTAAGTCATTAGTTTGGAATTGAATAATATCAAAACCTTCTTGTCCAGTAAATCTAATAGTTAATTTAACTCCTTCTAATTCAGCTTGACCAATACTTAGGTATGGATCAACAATTTCTAATTTAAATGATTGAGAGAAGGCTTCAAATCCACCAAAGGAATTAAAGTATGGTGTAAGATCAATTGTTATATCTTCTACTTCGGGTGTAACAAATATTGGTGGATATTCTCCTGTTACTTCACATACTCCTCCCTCTTGAGGTGCTACAACATTTAATATAAAGAACATAACAGCAGCACAATCCTCAGCAGCAATACTACTAGCACTTCTAACCTCTAATACTATAGCAACACTTCCAGGGCCATTAACATCTAGTATTAGTGTATTATTCTGAGAGAATAAATTGTTTATACTAGCAATAGAAGAATTATCACTATAGGCTTCAGCTATACTGATACCTGCCTGATCTAGTAATGGGTCTGTAATAACTGTAGTAACTGTATCTTCACTGAGTGAAGTAATTACGTTTGGCAGTTGGATTACCTCAGTATTAGATGAGCACCAATTAGGATCTCCAGGATAAGGGGCTTCTCCAAGATTAGCATTTCCTTGTCCAGCAGCATCCCCTCCTCCACCTGGTGGTGTTGGAGCGCCTCCAGGACTTCCAGGGCCACCCGTAGGGGGAGCACCAATGCCTCCACTTCCACCTGAAGCAAGTCCTGTGTTTTGACTTTGTTCGTTTTGACTACCAAAGGAACCAGAAGAATTCGTTGAAATTATATTAAAGTGAATTGTTGCAAAACACTTTCCATCAGTATCATAAAATTCTATGTCCACATGTGACCAAAATTCTATATTTGGTAAATTTTCATTAGTCCAATTATAAAGTACAGGGGTTGTTCCTGTGGCAGGTATAACTGAAATTGATCCTCCTCCAAGATCTAAAGATCCACCTTCACCATCAGAGAAGCTATACATAATATTTTCGCTCCAAAGAACATCCCCAGTTTCATTTCCTAATCCTAAAGCTAAAACTTCAGAAGTAATATCATAAGTAACTGATGTATCGGCAGGATCAATAAATAAATCAGGAAGTTCTGGTCCAAATTCACACCAGTCTTCGACTGTTCCAGCCCCAGTACCATCTCCAGGATCTCCAGGATCTCCAGGACCACCGCCTCCTTGCCCAGCACCAGCTGGCACAAAATCAAACCATATTATACCATAACAATCACCTGTTGTCTCATTAATATATATTAAATCAACTCCTATATAATTAAAAGTTGCAGGTAGAGTTGCAATAAATTGAGAATTTTCAACTGAATATGAAACCAATTGATCTTCACCATAAAATTTATATTCAATTGTAACGCCTGTTGGGTCAAACTGTGGCATGTCTTCCAATGCTTTTGATAAATCTACTGAAACAGTTTCTCCAGGATTAGCCTCAATATAACCTACTTCATACCAAGAACATTCAATTGGAGGTCCAGTAGGTTCTCCTCCGCCTGTATCTATATTAGGGCCTCCGCCGCCTGTTCCTGTATCAGGACCAGTGCCATCTCCCGTATTGAAATTAACATCTAAAAAGAATGCTAATACAGCAGGGCAATCTCCAGAATCTGAAGATCCCTCTTTTCTTAATTCAAAAACTATAACAGTTGATCCTGGCTCTCCTGTAAATTCTAGAGTAACTCCCGTTGTTGAATAATCAACAATTGTAGCAGCACACACATTATCGCTAAATACATCACCAATGTATATTCCAGTTTCACTAAGTATAGGAGCGTTTATTGGGAATGTTTCTTTATCACCAGCAACAACACCATCAATAGTATAATTGTCAAGCATTATTATTTCAGAATCAGCACTACACCATCCTTCATCTCCAGGATAAGGAGCATTTCCGTAACAGTCATCATCATAATCATCAGGACCACCACCATCAGGGCCGCCTCCATCAGGGCCGCCTCCATCAGGACCGCCTCCATCAGGACCGCCTCCGCCTCCATCAGGGCCTCCTGGGCCACCAGTACCGCCTTCATTTAAAATCATATTATAAAATTCTTGATCAAAAACAAAATCAAGTATAATGTTATAAGTGTCTCCACATGTTCCATCAGCAACATTATATACCTCAAAACTCATAGTTGTTTGGCCTTCAGGGCCATCTGCAGGAAGATTAAAATAAAGGGCATTCATTCCATCTTCTGAGCCTAAATCAAGGCTAGCATATGAACTGTCTTCAATTTTTAATTCTTCATATAGCAACGAGTCAAAGTCAGCATCAAACAAGTAATCTATTGGGAACCATAATTGCATTTCAATAGGTGAAATAGGAACTTGGATACGATCTTGCCATAACGCAGGACATCCTTCACTGACTTCATATCCAATTCTAATTTCAAAGCCATCATAGTGTGTACAATTTCCATCTGAAACTGCAATATCAACCCAAACACTACCTGCTGTCCCGTTAAGATTCACCGTTAAGTTAGTTCCATCAAGAACAGCTGTAGCCATATCCTGATCATCAGGATAAATTTGAACGGTAAATGAAAGATCATCTCCTTCTGGATCAGCAAAGAAATCTGCAAGATTAATATTACTAGAGCCAAGATCAGTATTACCTTCAACAGGAGGAAGTCCATTTTGAGGTATTGTATAAGGACAGTTATTCCCCTCTGGCGCAGGTTGAACCTCTACTTGAACAAGGAAAGATTCAGAACAGCTCTGGTCTGAAGTGTATGCTGTAATTTCAAAAACATGAAATCCATATTCTCCACTAAATGCAATTTGCATATAAGGTAATTCAGCTTCATTGTTTATAGAAGCGTCAACCCATGCAGTAGATGATTGAGGGGTTTGTGTTATACTATAAGATAATTTTGAACTACCTGTACTTGCAGCAAACCAAGTTAAGTCAACATATATAACTGGATCACCACCAGTGTCAACCCAAATACCATCCGAATCTAGATTAATAACCCCAACTGGCTCTTGTCCAAATGGAAATGCAAGATTAATTCCTTCACAGGTGCTATCGCCTCCACCATCAGGACCGCCTCCATCAGGACCGCCTCCATCAGGACCGCCTCCATCAGGGCCCTCTTCATCATCAGGAAGATTATTTATATCATTTGTAATATCAAAAGCAATTCCACCTATACATTCTGAAGATGATGTTCCAGTTTCAGGGGTATTAAAATATATGTCAGCAATTATAAAGTAGTCGTTTTGTGGGGCTGTAAAACTAAATTCTCTCTTTTCACAATCGTAATTATAGTTTATTTGTTGATCACCGTATTCATCTACAATTTCAAAAACTATAGAAGCCTCACAAGATTTAGTAGCAGTAATACCTATTTGATCCAGTGACGAAGAAAGGTCAATAGTCGCTTCACCGCCTAAACCAAAAATTAATGCATTTGGACCAATATTAAATTCATAAAATGGACAATCATATCCATCAGGACCAACATCATCTCCTCCTCCAGTAGTATTAGAATCTGTTCCTGTATTATTTCCTCCACCTGTGGTGTCGGATCCTGTACCTGATTGTGAATCAACATTAAGACGAACCTTAAAGTCAACTTGACAAACATCAGATACCCCTCTTACAATAATTTCAAAATTTCCAGGTTGTCCACTCAAGTCCCAGCTAAGAAGATTATTAGAACCTGACAGAGTAGGTGTAGAATTAAAAGCATCAGATGGAGCTAAAATGTCAACTATGCTAAATTGAATGTTTTGGTTAGATGTGCTATACATTACATTATCGAATGACATAGCGCTAGCTAGACCTTCTTGACCTTGAACATAATTTACCTCAATGTATCCATTAGTATATCCATCATAAAAGGCTATATCACAATTTCCTGAGTTATTCCCTCCTCCTGTGGTTTCAGAACTTGTTCCAGAATTATTTCCTCCAGTAGTATTAGAGTCTGTGCCAGAATTGTTTCCTCCGCCGCCTGTTCCACTTGTTGTACCTGTGGAGGAAGCAGTAATATTTATAATCAATTCAAATTCACGCTGACATTCCCCATCATTTGCATAGGTTGTTAGTTTAACTACATCTCCAGCAGAAATACCTGAATTATTAAAGTTAACAGTTACAACAGAACCACTAAGGCTAGCCTGTCCAGCTGAAGAAGGATTTAATTGTGAAATTGAAAAAGCTAACTGATCTCCATCGGCATCATGCCATAACTCAGTCAAAGGAAAAGTAAAAGATTCCAGGTCTTGAGGAAAATGAAGTTGAGGTTGATCACTATGAGCATCAGGGCAAGTGTTTGAAGAGGTTCCTGAACTGCTTCCTCCACCACCAGAACTGTTTCCACCTCCACTACTTGTATCACTAGAAGTTGTTGAAGTGTCTGTTGAAGAACTACTGGTCTCCGTTACAATTGAAGTAACCAAATAATCTAAATCATTCAAGACAAATTCACTCGAAGAGGAGTTAGGTGTTAAAGGAGTTTTTTCAATAATAGGATCTGTCTCCATTCCCCATCCAAGATGAGCTAAGAAGACAATTAAGTAAAATAATTTTTTCATAATTTTTTTTGTTATTTCCCAAAAGGGGACAGCTAGCAAGAATAAATATAATAAAAAATCAATACAAATCTAGTTTCACAACTTAGAAAATAGCGCCAAGAAAAATCCAATAAAAAAATTTTTTAAATTGGTTGAAAAATTGACAATTGTGAAACAATACTATAGCGCTCTTCTTATTTCATTGATAATTAGCATTTTATCAATTTCAACGGCTTTTTCACAAATTGAAATACTATATGAAAACCCTAATTTTTCAAAAAGTATTTTTGTTTTAACAACAACAAAAGGATATGTCCACAAAGATGCTATTCCTGCTGGAAAAAATTTAATTAAAAAATTAGGCAAGAGCAATAACTTTGAAGTATACCATTCAAAAAATCCCGAATCAATAGAATCAATTGATTTTATGAACTTTGATGCTATAGTTTTTTTATGTACTACCCTTAATATTTTCAATGAAAACCAACAAGAAATTTTTAAGAGTTTTATTCAATCAGGTAAAGGTTTTGTGGGGATTCATTCCGCAGCTGATACAGAATATGACTGGTCTTGGTATGGAAATCTTGTTGGTGCATATTTCGTTTCTCATCCAAAGGGAACTCCTAAAGCTTCAATCCAAACTTCATTAGAAGACTCCTTTTTTACATCACATTTAAATCAACGATGGGAAATAGAAGATGAATGGTATAATTATGATTTTAAAAACGCAAATATTATCCCATTACTATACTTAGATGAAACAACTTATGAAGGTGGCAAAAACGGCTCTTATCATCCTATTGCTTGGTATCATGAATTTGACGGAGGAAGATCTTTTTATACCGGAATGGGTCATGCTAAATCAACTTATGAAGACTCAAGGTTTCAAAAGCTCCTTTTAAAAGGGATTTTATATGCTATGGAATAATCTCAAAATAGTATTACAAATTATTATCAAGTCAATTAATTAAAATAAAAATAAAATGTTGGTTATTTAAAATAATGTTTGGAGTAAATAATTTAAAACTCTTTTTTTAATATTTTTTGATATTTATTTTATTTAAAATAAACAATATTAAAGATAAAGAAAGGAATAAGTAACCAATGGGTAGTAAATAAAAAGACTCTATTAAAATTCCATTATTGTCTACATATGAGTGAGAAAAATTGTAAGCGATAAATAATATGATTGATAATGCAAATAATAAGTAGGACATTTTTTTCATAATACTAATTAAAGAAAATTTATTCAATTTTCATTTCTAAAATTTCCCAATCATCAATATTAAAACTACTAACCTTAATAGTAATTTTTAGATTTCTAAAAATATGCGGGTTTGAATTATTTAAAATAATTAATAAATTTGGCGCCTATTAATTAAAAAATTTCAATAATGAAAAAAATATTTTTAACACTTTTAGCATCACTGTTTTTGACTGTTTCATACTCTCAAGTTATACAAAGTAGGGTTTTAAAAGTAGACCCAGCTAATGTAGATAAATTTGAAGCTGCTGTTGCAAAAAAAACCAAGATGTACAACAGTAAGGAAGATCAGCCAAGATGGGTTACTTTTCAGATTTTAACTGGTCCGAATGCATGGAATTATGTTAGGATGCAGATTGCTCAATCTCCTGGTGAGTTTGATAAAGTTGATAAGGTAGGGAATGCTTATTGGCAAAAAACTGTTGGTCCACTTCATACCTCAGAAGGAAATAGTATGTGGCAAATAAATAAAGAAGCTACATATTCCCCTGAACCTATGAAAAGAGTTAACCATAGAAGAATTTATTTTTATAATTATAAAGATTCGGGTAGTAAAGACTTTTGGAGATTTAGAAATAGAATTAAAAAATCGCTAGAATCATTAAACCTTGATCGAAGAGTAGGGGTTATGGAGTGTAAGTCTGGATGTAATGGAAATTGGGTGATGGTAAGGTTCCATCATAAAGATTTTGCTGGGGAAGCTGATGATTGGAAAGGCTCAAAGGTAGTTGATAAATACAATGATTTATATGGAGAAGACTCCTTTAGGGAAGATCGTGATAGATTTAATGATGCTTTGATGCCAAACGGAAGAAGGGTTCGTCATACTAAACGAATGCCAGAACTTAGCTCTCCTTGGAGAAATTAATATTATATAATTTCAACACAAATTAAAGGCCTCAAAAAGAGGCCTTTTTTATTAATTTATTTAGATATTTTTAAAATTAATTTTCCGATTTTATCTCCTGTAAATAAGCGCAAAAAGACATCTCTAAAATTTTCAATCCCCTCATAAACATCTTCTTTATGAACTATTCTTCCCTCCTGGATCCACTCAGAGATTTGTTTCATTGCAACCCCATATTCAGCTGCGTAATCAAGGACAATCATTCCTCTCATAGAAGCGCGATTTACCAATAATGATAAGTAATTTTTTGGACCAATAATGTTTCCAGTTGAATTATACTGAGATATTGCTCCACAAATAACAACTCTAGCTTTTTTTCGTAAAAACACCAATGCAGTATCTAAGATTTCCCCTCCAACATTGTCAAAATAAACATCAATGCCTTTTGGACAATATTTTTTCAATTCATTTACTAAATTCGCCTCTTTGTAGTCAATACAAGAATCAAACCCTAAGGATTCAACTACATATTTTGATTTAGATTTTCCTCCAGCAATTCCAACCACATTACATCCTTTTATTTTTGCAATTTGACCAACAATACTTCCTACCGCACCCGCAGCTCCAGAAACCAAAACTGTTTCGCCTTCTTTTATTTCTCCAACTTCTAAAATTCCAAAATATGCGGTCATTCCAGGCATTCCAAGTGCTCCTAAATAAGATGTTAAAGATGATCTATCAGGATTAATTTTGTAGAAATTTTCTCCCTTTGTAATAATATACGATTGAACACCGCCCCAACCAGAAACATAGTCTCCAACTTTAAATGGAGTTTTTCCTGAGACTCTTATAACCCTGCCCAATGAACCAGCTCTCATTACTTCGCCTATTTGTACTGGAGGTATATAGGATCTGACATCATTCATCCATCCGCGCATAGCAGGATCCAATGATATATAATCTTGTTGGATTAACATCTCACCATCTTTTAAATCCTCAATTTTAGTTTTAACTAATTCCCAGGTATTATCATCAGGGATTCCATAAGGTCTATTTTTTAAAACTTGCTTGTAATTAATTAAATTAGTATCCATACTTAAAATATTTTTGGGAAAAAAACTGGTGTGTTATTTTTATAAATTTGATATTCTTCTTCTTTGCCCCATTTTTTTTCAGCACTTTTTTCCAAAAGATTAACGCCGCTAACATTTTTTAATAGTAAATAGACAAAAACCGGTGTAATCAAAGCTAAATATTTTAGCCCATTTAATGTTGGAAATGCAATTACAGTTATTCCTATCCAAAGAACTAATTCTCCAAAATAATTAGGATGTCTTGAAATCGACCAAAGCCCTGTTGATATAAATTTTCCTTTACGGTTTGGATCTGAATTAAATATAGTTTTTTGAGTATCTGAAATAATTTCAATCAACCATCCTAATATCCATAATGAAATGCCAGCAAATAAGAATACTTTGTTTAATGGTTCTTTAGAGGCCGCAATTACTAAAAGAGGAAGCATGCACATAAAAACCCAAAAACCTTGAAGAGTCCAGGTAAGCAGAAATCTAAAAAAATTTTTCTTTATTTCATTAAATCTAACGTCTAATCCTGACTTTTTAATTCTTAAAAACAGAAAGGCACTTAATCGAACTGCCCAAAATACAACAAGAAATAATGGTATTAAACGATAATTGATTAAATTTTGCTCGCCTTTTATTAGTTCTAAACCTAAAAAAATTGATGTAGATAAAAACGTGATTCCTCCAGTAAGATCAAAAAAGAACTCAGTTTTAAACAAAAATGAAGGGACAAAAACTATGAGCTGAATTAAAAAAATTATAGCCCATGCTTTAAAAGCCAGAGAATCAATAAATGAATAATTATCATCACCATATCCTACTCCATAGGCCAAAATCAATGTGATAAATAAAATAATGATAATGAATAAAATAATCTTTAAGTTCGATTTCATAAGTCTACTCTTAAATTTATTTTTAGTTCAATTAATAATTATCCCTTTTGATAAACTTCTTTAATTGCATTATTGAAAGCTTGAACTTCTGGAAGAGTTCCTATGCTTATTCTACACCAGTCATAAAATGGAGGAAACGGTCTGCCAATTTTAATTCCTTTTTCTAACATTAGTTTCCCTAATACATCTATGTGTTTGTTTGAATGAAAGAAAACAAAATTTGTATTTGAAGGAACATGTTCAAGTTTTAATTCTTCTAATGTTTCAGTAATCATTTTCCTTCCTTGAGCTATTTTATTTAATGAAAAATTATAAAAATCATTGTCTTCTAAAGCTTTATCAGCAGCTGCAATTGCCAAAACATTACTCATGGCAACAACATTTGGTCTTATTTTTTTTGCCAAATGAGGTGGGGCAATTAAGTATCCTATTCTAAATCCAGCTAATCCATAAACTTTAGAGAAAGTTTTCGAAACAATTATATTTGCCCCTTTTCTAACTAAGTTATCCATAGATGGGTAATCTGGAGTTTGTATAAAATCATAATACGCCTCATCACTAAAAACTATTGTTTTTTTACTTGCAGAAATACAAAAATCTTCAAGTTTGTTTTTAGGAATTACTGTTCCAGTTGGATTATTTGGATTACATAAAAAAATCAGTTTGGTGTTACTATTAATTCTATCACTAATACCATTAAGGTCATACCCTTTATCTTCCGCAACAGGCACCCACTTTATTTTAGCTCCCCATTGCTCAGCATAAGTCATCATTGCTAAAAATGTAGGCTCTCCTGCTATAATTTCACCTCCACCTTGAGTAAAGGTAAGCCCAGTTATTTTTAATCCTTCTGTAGAGCCTCCTGTAATAATTATACTTTCAGGTTCAACACCATGTTTCTTAGCCAGTTTTACAGCAAGAGCATCAGAGTATTCATATGGATATCGACATCCATGATTAAATGCTTCAACAACAGATTTTTTTACTGATTCAGATGGTCCATATGGGTTTTCATTAGAGCTTAATTTTACTTGTTTTAGAAATGGGCGTGGACGAAAACGCTTAATTTCTTGATTTGAGAACATTAATTCTGGAGCTATAAATAATCCTCCTAATCCAACAGATGCACGAAGCCAATCTCTTCTTGTTTGCATAATTTAAATTGTTTTAAATATTACTTTTTTTTCTTTAATGTAGGATATGAAACTCCAAGCTGATCTAAATATGTATCATATTTATTTTCATCAAAATAATATGGCTCCATTGTCTTTCTAAATGTTTCCATAATTTGAGTATTTAATTCAATTGGAGGCGGATCATCATCGCTAATCATAGGCCTATATTTTGTTTCTTTTTTCTGAGTGTTTTCAAAATAGTCTTTAGCAGAATCTAGTAAATCTGGTTGAGTTAAAAAATCTAAAACTGTCATTGCGACAACCTTTGCTCCTGCTGTAGCTCCTTTATGAGCAATAGGAGTTGCCATTGTAATTGCATTGGACCAATGATGTCCTTGTAACCCCGGAATATTAGAAGGAAAACGAAGGGTCACAGTCGGGACAGTCCATGAGATATCTCCGATATCATCAGACCCACCACTTACTAAAACTTTAGATGGTTTTCCAAGGGGTCTTAATTTTGTCGCTAGTCCTTCAGAATATTTAGAATCAACTTCTTTCTGAACAGCTTTTGCTAAAGACTGATCTTCTGGGGACCATTTTGGAAGACCAACTTTTTGAATGTTTTTATACATAGTTTCAGCAATAACTTTATTAAAATGTCTAGGCCAAGCTGTTCCAACAACCCTAGAGCTAACTTTTGTGTCTGTCATTTTTGCAGCACCATCAGCTATGTTATTTGCATCTTCATACATTTTCATAATTCCCTCATAATAAATATCTCTTAAATAGAACCATATTGAAGCTTTTGATGGAACAACATTTGGTTGATCCCCTGCGTCTGTAAAAATAGAATGAGATCGCTTTAAAGGATGCAAATGCTCTCTTTTATAGTTCCATCCTATATTCATGAGTTCTGCAGCATCAAGAGCACTTCTGCCTCTCCATGGTGCACCAGCTGAATGGGCAGCTTCTCCCTCAAAAGTATATTCCACAGAAATAAGTCCAGTTCCTGTTGCCTGACCCCATGAAACACCAAGATTACTAGAAACGTGAGTAAAAATGCACATGTCAACTCCATCAAATAATCCATCGCGAACAAACCATGCCTTAGATGCAACTAATTCTTCAGCTATTCCAGGCCACAAAACCAAAGTTCCTTTTAAATTATTTGATTTCATAATTTTTTGAACTGCTAACGCGGCAGTTATATTTAATGGAATTCCTGAATTATGCCCTTCCCCATGACCAGGGGCTCCTTCAATAATGGGTTTATGATATGCAACTCCAGGATACTGAGAAGCCTTTGGAATACAGTCAACATCACTTCCTAAAGCAATCACAGGACCTTTGCCATTAGACCACTTAGCAAACCAAGCTGTTGGGATTCCAGAAACCCCATAGGAGATTTCAAAACCTGAATCTGCAAGTATCTTTGTAAGATATTTAGATGATTCTATCTCATGAAATCCTAATTCAGCAAAACTAAAAATCTTATCAATCATGACTTGAGTTTTTTTATGATTTTCTTGAATAATTGAGTTAGCTTCTGTTTTATGTTTTTTTAATTTAGATTTTGAATATTTTTTTTGAGCTACAACATTTAGTTGAAACATTAGGCAACTAATAATAAAAATATTACCAGTAAAAGAAGAGCTAAATTTTTTCATTTTATTTATGAGTTTTGATCAATATTAAACTAAATGTATAAAAATTTAATCTGAATTGCGCAAAGTATAAATACTCTTGTTTTAATCTTAAATGATTATTTTGCATTAAGGATGATAATTTTATGAAAAAAATTCTTATAATCTTTTTTGTAGTTCTTGCCTTTTTAACTCTATCAATATATTATGTCGGGGAAAAAAGCATTTCTGAATCCTCAGAATTTAACGGACAAAAATTACTAGAAAAGAGTATTGCATTTCATGATCCAAATAACTTGTGGCCAAAATTTAATGGGGTGTTAAATGTAACTATGACTAGGCCAAATGGACACAAGAGAATTAGCGTTGTTAAAATTAATCTTCCAAAGTCTTTTTTTGAACTTACTATTAATGAGGGTAAAAATATTATTGAAAAAATAGTAAACAAACAAGATTGTATAGTCAAATTAAACGGGAAAAATTCCTATTCTGATAATCAAATAAAAACTCATAAGCTAACGTGTAAAAATGCTAAAAAAATGAGAGATTACTACACATATTTATATGGACTGCCTATGAAATTAAAAGATTCTGGAACAATAATTCACCCAAAAGTTGAAAATAGAAAATTCAAAGGAAAAAATTACCTGGTTTTAAAGGTTGATTATAGTGAACCTGTTGGAAAAGATCGCTGGTATTTCTATTTTAACCCGGAAACATATGCATTAGAAGCTTATCAGTTTTTTCATGAAGAGTCAAAAAATGACGGTGAATATATTTTATTATCAGAACAAATAGAAATTAGTGGAATTATAATGCCAAAAGTAAGGTCATGGTTCTATAATGAACAAGAAAAATATTTAGGAACTGATACACTTATAGGGAAATTATGAAAAGAGTTTTTGTAAAAATTATCCTCACATTAATACTTTTAATTATTTCATCACTTATAGGTGTTCGTATTTATTTCAACGTAAAAGAAATACCAATATATGATTTAAAACTTGCATATAATTTTATTACTTCCAGCCCAAAAAAATTACCTCAATATGAAGGCTTAGCCGAGAAATTAGGTTACAACAAAGAGGATAAACTATTAATTATTCATGCTGATGATTTAGGTTTATCTCCTGCTGTAAATGAGGCTTCTTTTGATGCAAATAACAAAGGTTTTATAACTTCTGCAAGTGTTATGATGCCAACCCCTTACGCAAAAGAAGTTGCTGAATATTTTAAAAATAATCCAAATATGGATCTTGGTCTTCATTTAACTTTTACCTCTGAATGGAAATCATATAAATGGTCAGGGGTAAGTATCTCAGACTCCATCCCCTCATTAATAAATAGTAATGGGAACTTTTATCAGAATAAAAAAACATTTATCAAGAAAGCTAATCCAAAAGATGTTAGAAAGGAATTACAAGCTCAGATAGATAGAGCTATAGCCCTTGGAATAAAACCAACTCATCTAGATAGTCATGAAGGTGCTTTATTTTTTTCTACTGAATTATTTAAAATATATCTTGAGTTAGGAAGGAAAAATAAGCTTCCCGTTTTTGTTCCTAGAGTTTTATCAGCTCATTTTGATAAAAATTTTCCTAAACCAAAAAATTTAGTAATTGTTGATAAAATGCATATGGCAGAAAAGGGCTTAAAATTTGATGATTGGGAAAAATACTATACCTCTGTAATTAATAAGCTCAAACCAGGCTTAAATGAGTTAATCGTTCACCTTTCTTATGATAATGAAGAAATGCAATTTATCACTTCCGGTAGAAAAAATTATGGCTCCAAATGGAGAAGTTTGGATTATTTGATTTTGTCAAGCCCTAAGTTTAAAAATGCATTAATAAAAAACAATGTTAAATTAGTAAAATGGAAACAAATAAAAGACATAATGTATCCCTAAATTATTATAGTAATGTCAATACTTGAGAAGAACAATTTGTCGTTTAGTGATGTGATTTCTCTTATTAAAAATCCAGATAAAATATCTCTAAGTGATGCTACAAAATCCAAAATAATTCAAAGCTATAATAGGGTTCAAAAATTATCTAAAAATAATGAGGCGGTTTATGGAATAAATACTGGTTTTGGACCATTATGCACGAAAAGAATTTCTGTTGAAGAAGCAGAGCTTTTGCAAAAAAATCTTCTTCTAAGTCATGCGGTAGGTGTTGGAGAACCAGTGGATCCAATTATTTCAAAAATAATGCTTGTATGTAAAATAATTTCATTGTCAAAGGGATATTCAGGAGTGCGTTTAGAAATTATTGAGCGTCTTATATTTTTCATACAAAATGATATAATCCCTGTTGTCCCAAAGCAAGGATCTGTAGGAGCTTCAGGTGATTTAGCCCCTTTATCTCACTTATTCTTACCACTAATTGGAATGGGTTATTTATGGAATGAAAAACAAAAGGTTTCTTGTGAATTTATATTAAAGAAACACAAATTAAACCCGTTTAAATTAAAAGCAAAAGAAGGCTTAGCTTTAATTAACGGAACTCAATTCATATTAGCTCATGCCATTCAAGGAATTTCTAAACTAGAATATTTATTCGATTTGGCAGATTTAGCTGCTGGAATGACTGTTGAAGGTTTTCAAGGAAGCATTACTCCCTTTATGGAAGAGCTGCATGATTTAAGACCATTTGATGGTACTAAAAAAGTTGCAAAGCGAATGCGTTCTATTTTAAAAAACTCAGAGAACACAAAATCTCATATAAACTGTGATCGTGTCCAAGATCCCTATTCAATTAGGTGCATTCCTCAAGTACATGGAGCATCAAGAAATGCATTGAATCATTTAAAAGAATTAACACAAGTAGAAATTAATTCTGTCACGGATAACCCAATTATTTTGGACAACGGGGTTGCAGTTTCAGGAGGCAACTTTCATGGACAGCCTTTAGCCCTTGCTATTGATTACCTATCAATAGCAGTTTCTGAAATAGGAAACATTTCAGATAGACGCATTTATCTTCTTTTAGAAGGACTATATGGTCTTCCAAAAATGCTGTCAGAAAACCCTGGTATAAATTCAGGATTTATGGTTACTCAGTATACTACCGCCGCCTTAGTTTCAGAGAACAAATCGATGTGCTTCCCAGTCTCTTCTGATAGTATTCCTACTGGAATGGGCCAAGAAGACCATGTTTCTATGGGAAGTATTTCCGGGACAAAACTTCTACAAGTGATAAACAATATTGAAAAAATTATAGCTATAGAATTATTAAATGCTTCTCAGGCTCTAGAATTTCGTCGACCAAATAAGTTTTCTCCAATTATTGAACTTAGCTTAGATTTCATTAGAAAACATGTTAAAAAGTTAAAATCAGACAGACTTCTAAGTTATGATATTGAAAAAATGATTGAACTAGTTAATAAAAGGTTAATAAATGTAAAATTAGATTTATGAATTTCAAGGAACTTATTGTTCAGGGTATTCCAAACAAATTACCCCCTCCTAAATCTTCTGATTCTTCTTTAAATAGTGCTCCTAAAAGAAAAGACATTCTGTCTGTAAAAGAAAAAAAATTAGCAATTAGAAATGCACTAAGATATTTTCCTGCAAATTGGCATAAAGAGCTTGCCAAAGATTTTTATTCGGAACTTTGCAATTATGGAAGAATCTATATGTTAAGATTCAAGCCAACTTATGATATTTATGCTAGGCATATAGACGAATATCCTGCTAAAGTTAAAGAGGCTGCTGGAATAATGATGATGATTCAAAATAATTTGGACCCTGCTATAGCTCAACATCCAGATCAATTAATAACATATGGAGGAAATGGAGCTGCATTCCAAAACTGGGCTCAGTATTTGTTAACTATGAAATATCTTGCTACAATGGGGGATAAACAGACACTTCACCTATATTCTGGTCATCCAATGGGCCTGTTTCCATCATCTAGAAAAGCTCCTAGACTAGTAATCTCTAATGGAATTATGATTCCAAATTATTCTAGCCATGATGATTGGGAAAAGTATAATGCTTTAGGAGTTACTCAATATGGTCAAATGACGGCAGGTTCATTCATGTATATAGGTCCACAAGGAATTGTTCATGGAACTACTATCACATTAATGAATGCATTCAGAATGATTTTAAAGAAAGGTGAGACAACAAAGGGCAAAGTGTTTTTATCTTCGGGTTTAGGTGGAATGAGTGGCGCCCAAGCTAAGGCAGGTAATATAGTTGGATGTATATCAATTATAGCTGAAGTAAATATACTGGCCGCAGAAAAAAGAAAAGATCAAGGTTGGGTTGATATGCTTATTTCAAATATGAATGATTTAATTTTATTTGTAAGAAAAGCTGTATCGCAAAAAAGAACAGTTTCAATTGCATTCATTGGAAATATAGTAGATGTTTGGGAAAGGTTTTTAATTGAAAATATCCAAGTTGCAGTAGGATCAGATCAAACATCTCTTCATAACCCTTGGTCTGGAGGTTATTATCCTGTGGAGGTTTCATATGAGGAAGGTAACTTAATGTTAAGAAATGACCCAAAGCAATTTAAAATAAAAGTTCAAGAATCATTGAAGCGGCATGCAAAAGCTATAAAAGCTCATACAAAAAATGGAACTTACTTTTTTGATTATGGAAATGCTTTTTTACTTGAAGCATCAAGAGCAGGTGCAGAAGTAATGAACAAAGACAAAAGCGATTTTTGCTATCCTTCTTATGTTCAAGATATACTTGGTCCTCTATGTTTTGATTATGGTTTTGGTCCTTTTCGTTGGATTTGCACTTCAGGTAAATTACAAGATTTAGAAATCACAGATAAAATTGCTGAAACTATTTTAAAGAAAATTAGAAAAAATGCTCCAAAAGAAATCCATTCACAACTTGATGATAACATAAAATGGATAAATGATGCTAACAAAAACAATTTAGTTGTAGGTTCTAAAGCTAGAATATTATATGCAGATGCAGAAGGAAGAATGAAAATAGCATTAGCCTTTAATAAATATATAGCTGAGGGGAAAATAGGAAATATAATTCTTGGAAGAGATCATCATGATGTTGGTGGGACAGATTCCCCCTATAGAGAAACATCAAATATCTATGACGGCAGTAAGTTTACTGCTGATATGGCTATTCATAATGTTATTGGAGATAGCTTTCGAGGAGCTTCCTGGGTTTCAATTCATAATGGTGGAGGAGTAGGCTGGGGGGAAGTTATTAATGGTGGTTTTGGATTGTTACTTGATGGCAGTAATAGTAGTAATAAACGCATAAAAAACATGATATTTTTCGATGTTAACAATGGACTTGCAAGAAGAAGTTGGGCGCTAAATTCATCTGCTGTTTTTGCAATAAAAAAAGAAATGAAAAGAACTTCAAAGTTGAAAGTTACACCTGCAGAAAATGTAAACACGAATATTTTAGACTCCCTATTTAAATGAAAAAGATTTTTGTAAATATAAAAGGACTTTTGCAGGTTTTAGATAATTCTGATAAGCTTATTATTGGTAATAGAATGAAAGAATTAAGCAAAATTGATAATGCCTTTCTTTTAATTGAAGATGGAATAATAATAGATTATGGTCCAATGGAAAATTGTCCATCATTAAATTCTATAGAAAAAGTTGATTCAAAAAACCGTTATTTACTTCCTGCTTGGTGTGATTCCCATAGTCATATCGTCTACTCTGGAAACAGAGAAAAAGAATTTGTTCAAAGAATTTCAGGTGAAAGCTATCAAACTATTGCAAAAAATGGTGGTGGAATTCTAAATTCTTCAAACATCCTTAGGGAAACCTCTTTTGAAGAACTTTACAATCAAAGTTCAAAAAGAATTGAAGAGGTAATCAAGCTCGGTACTGGAGCAATTGAAATTAAATCTGGTTATGGGCTTGAGATTGAAGCAGAAATAAAAATGCTTGAAGTAATTAAACAATTAAATGAAAACTACGATATTTCAATAAAATCAACTTTTTTAGCTGCTCATGCAGTCCCTAAGGAATATCAAAACAATAAAGATGAGTATATAAAAAAAATTATAGATGAATGGATTCCAAGAGTAGCAAAAGAAAAACTTGCTAGCTATATAGATGTTTTTTGTGAAAAAGAATATTTTTCAGTTCAACAAACTAGAAGAATTTTGGAGTGTGGTATAAGACATGGTTTAATCCCTAAAATCCATGTTAATCAATTTAATCATCTTGGGGGGGTTTCTTTGGGTGTAGAATTAGGCGCTTTATCGGTTGATCACCTTGAAGTTATGGAAAAAGAAGATTATTCTGCTTTAAAAGGAAGTAAAACTATTGCTGTTGCTTTGCCTAATTGTTCTTTTTTCCTGAGACTTCCTTTTTGTCCAGCAAGAGAAATTATTGATAAAAATATACCATTAGCTTTGGCTAGTGATTATAATCCTGGTTCAGCTCCATCTGGAAATATGAATTTTGTAATTTCTCTTGCATGTAGCCAAATGAGATTAAGTCCTGAAGAAGCAATAAACGCCTCAACAATAAATGGTGCATATGCTATGGGATTATCCAATAAATTAGGAAGTATAACTGAAGGTAAAACAGCTAATTTAATATTAACTAAACCCATTTCTTCTTACTCAATGATTCCTTATTCATTTGGAAATACCTTAATTGAAAAAGTTTACATAAATGGAAAAGAAGCATGAGCTCACTAAATCCTAAATTAAATTATTACTCTCCTCCAGATAAGAAAAATTGGAATCAAAGAGTGTCAAAAAATGTTAATCAACCTCTATTCTGGCATGAAAAAATAAAACTATCACACAAGAAATTAATTCGTGATAATAGTAATTACAGAAAATGTGTAGGAATACTAGGATATGTTTGTGATGAGGGAGTTAGAAGAAACAGCGGAAGAGTTGGCGCCGTTAATGGTCCAAAAGAAATAAGAAAACAATTGGGAAAATTAGCTTTTCATTTAAAAACAAAACTAATTATTGATTTTGGTGATGTGACCTGTCCAAATAAAGAAATGGAAGGATGTCAAAAAGCATTTTCTGAAATATCAAAAGAACTAATAAGAAAAAATTGTTTCACTATTGGTCTTGGAGGGGGACATGATCTTAGTTATGGACATTTTATGGGAATAAAAAAAGCCTTTAGTAATAAAAAAATTGGAATAATAAACTTTGATGCACATTTTGATTTACGAAAACCTTCTGATAAAGGTAATTCTGGCACACCTTTTTATCAAATATTAAATAAATGGGAAAAGTCTGTTAAATACCTTGTTTTAGGAATTCAAAAATCTGCTAATTCTAGAATTTTATACAATACGGCTTCAAAACTTGGTGTTAGTTATATTCCTGTTGAAGATTTTAATTTTCAAAACGAAAAAAAAGTACTTTCTATAATAGAAAGCTTTATAAAAACATGTGATCTACTTTATGTTAGTGTTGACTTAGATGGTTTTACCTCTTCTATTGCACCAGGGGTAAGCGCTCCAAGTCCTTTTGGATTTTCTATTTCCTTTTTTAAATCTATTTTTGAACATATTTTTAAATCAAAAAAAGTTATAGCAATGGACATCGTCGAGTTAAACCCAAAATATGATTATGATTCAAGTACAGCGAAATTAAGTGCCCAAATTATAGATTTAGCCTGTAAAATAAACCCTGCATAATAAGTACATTTATTAAACAGTAAATTTCAATATATGATCAAAATTGACGAAATTGACGAAAATTGACGAAAATTGACGAAAATTGACGAAAAAATGACCAAAAATCAAAAAAAATGAACAAAAATGAACAAAAATGAACAAAAATTGATTAAAAATGAACAAAAATCACTAAAAATTAAAAATATGTGTTTTTTAGTTTTGATTCTAGCTGCTAACTTTTTGTTTAGTCAAGAAATTGAAAGAATAAACAGTACAGAACATTTAAGTAAAAATTATCCTTTTTCCGAAGCAACAATAATTGGAAATGTAATATATCTTTCAGGTGAAATAGGAACGCTTCCTAATGGAAAACTGATTGAGGGCGGAATAACTGCTCAAACTAAACAAGCTTTGACAAACATTAAAAACACACTTGAAGAAATAGGTTCTTCTATTGATAATGTTTTCAAATGTACATGTATGTTGTCTGATATTAATGATTATGGAGAAATGAACAAAGAATATATCAAACATTTTAAAAGGGATAAGATGCCTTCTAGAAGTACATTTGCTGCAAGTGGCTTGGCTTTAAATGCAAAATTAGAAATTGAATGTATAGCGATAAAAAATAAATAAATTAAACTATAAGGATACTTTAATAAATATTTAAAATGATAAAAATTGTTGCTTTTGGTGCTAGTTCATCGACAAAATCAATTAATAAAAAATTAGCAAGTTATACAGCAAAGCAAATCAAAGATGCTACAATAAATTTATTAGATCTTAATGATTTTGAAATGCCAATTTATAGTGAGGATTATGAGAGAAAATCTGGTATACCCAAAGCAGCCTATAAATTTAAAGAGCATTTAAAATTAGCTGATGGTATTATTATCTCTTTCGCTGAACATAATGGTTCTTATACGGCCGCTTTTAAAAATATTTTTGATTGGATTTCAAGAATTGAAAAAATAGTTTGGTGCAATAAACCAATGTTCTTATTAGCCACATCAAATGGTGCAAAAGGGGCAGTATTAGTTCTAGAAATAGCTTATAATAGAATCTCTAGAGGAAACCCAAATGATATACAAAAATTCTCATTGCCAAATTTTAAAACTAATTTTGACTCAAATTCAGGTATTAAAAATGATGTGCTGAACAATGAGTTTTTAAATAAACTCTATTTATTTAAAAACTCTATAATCGATTAATTAATCTTTTGAGTGCCAGTATGCTAGACCTAAAAAAACTAATTGAAAAGGAGCTCTAATAATTGCTGTTTGTTTTGTTATTTCTAATGCATTTTGAGCTTGTTCATTCATTATTAGATAAATGTTTGCAGGGAAAACTGCTATTAAAAGTAAAATTAAACCAAATGATGAGAGTCTTCTATAGCGGGTTAATAATCCTACTCCAAATAAAATTTCAAAAAATCCACTTATATAAACTAATTCAAGATGCCATTTTAAATATGGAGGCATTATTGCCATAAAATAAGTGGGATTAGAGAAATGTCTAATTCCAATATTTATATAAAACAAACTCATTACAATAATGGTTGCTTTTTTAAAAACTTTCATTCAATAAAATATTACGAATAATTAAAACCCACCTATTTCTTTGATTATCAAACATAAAATCATAAATGCATAAACTAATATAACTAACAAAGATGCTGGAGAAAAGTACTTTTTCATAAAAAGCTATAAATGTTTTGCTAAGATAAAGATTATTTAAAATAATAATTTCATGAAATTATTATTTTAAATCAATACTTTAGCTACTTAGATTTTATTAAAATTAACAACAATGAAAAAAATTATAATGATTGGTTTATTTGCTATTTCAATTACAGCATGTAATCAAATAAAATCAGCAGGAGATTATGAAAAAAATAAAGTTCTTGCACAAGAATATTTTCAAACCTTTGTGGATCAAGATTTTGAAAAATGGAATTCGATGACTTCAGACAGTCTTAAGCATCAATCTCCTTTTTATGGTGAAGGTCAAATAAATAAAGAAGCTGCTTCAGAGGAAACTAAATTTTATATGACAAAATTTAAAGATGTAACTTTTTCTAACGCAATATGGCTCCCTGGCGTTGACAACACTACCTTAATTCCAAATGGTGGAGTAAGAGTGTATGGAACATGGTCTGGAACAAGTATAGATACAGAGAAGGCATTTTCAATAAACTCCTATCACTGGTTAGAGTTTAATGCAGATGGTAAAGTAGCTGCATCTGGTGAGTTCTTTGATGCAACTGGAATGGTAATGGCTGTTGCACCAGATCCAGAAGAAGCTGAGGAAAGTCAAGAATAATAAAGTAATCAGATTTTATATTTTAAAACCTCACTTTAAAGTGAGGTTTTTTTGTATTTAGTATATTTAAAAATGGATAAATTATTAAATAAGTATTTTGGAATTGAAGCCAAGAAAATTAAAAAATTGGATGGTTATGATAATCAAAATTTTTTAGTAGAAACATCAAGAAAAAAATACATTTTAAAAACTTATTCAAATATTACTATTCTTCCAATTTTAGAGGCTGAAATAAAAATTCTTAACTCAATAAATTTAAATTCATTAATTGATTTTCCAAAACCTATCAAAATGATTGATGGAGGCTGGATAAAGGAAGTTAAGTGGAAAGAAAATAAAATTTTATTACACCTTCTTTCCTTTGTTAAGGGGACTTTTTTAGGTGAAATTAAAATAACAGAAAAAACTGCATACTCTCTTGGGTTATTATTAGCAAGGTTGGATAAAAAACTTATAACAATTCAAAATCCCATAATTGAAAATAGAAACTGGGATTGGAAAATGAACACTTCCATATTAAGGACTAAAATTAATTCAATTGATGATTTTAAAAAACAAAGTTTAGTTAGATACTTTATTCAACAATATGAGCAAAATGTTACTCCTTTAAATGGCGAATTGAGAAAATCCATTATACATAATGATGCTAATGAATGGAATTTATTAATTCAAAAAAATAAATTAACTGGTATTATAGATTTTGGAGATATGGCATATTCAGATCTAATTGATGAGCTTGCAATTGGTATTGTTTATTTGTGCTATGGTCAAAAAAACTATTTGTTTTGGGCTGAAAAGCTAATCTCTTCATACAATTCCATATTACCTCTAAAAGAGCTAGAATTAAAAGTGCTTTATTATAAAATTTCATTGAGATTATGTTTAAGTGTATGTAACTCAGCAGTTTCTAAACAAAAAAATCCTAGCAACAAATATTTAACTATAAGCGAAAAAAAAGCTTGGAATATGTTAACTGGATGGATTAAAATTAATCCTATCCGAGCAGAAAACTCATTTAGAAAAGCTATTAATCTTAGACCCCTCTATTCTTCTGCTCTTTCATCAAAACTTAAAGAAAGAAAATTATTTTTTAGCTCGAGTCTATCATTAAGTTATAAAAACCCTATTTATTTATATAAAGCTGCATTCCAATATCTTTATGATAAAAGCGGAAATACTTTTTTAGATGCATATAACAATATTCCTCATGTTGGACATTCACATCCTAATGTGGTGAGTTCTGCACAAAATCAAATGTCAAAATTAAATACTAATACCAGATACATTTATGATTCACTATCTGATTATGCTTCAAAATTATTGAATAAGTTTCCTAAGAGTTTAAGTAAAGTGTTTTTTGTAAATTCTGGAAGTGAAGCTTCAGATTTGGCAATAAGAATATCAAGATGGTATACCAAAAAAAATAAAATAATGGTTATGGAGCAAGGATACCATGGAAATACCCAATTGGGAATTGAAATAAGTGACTATAAGTTTAATAACCCAAAAGGTATAGGGCAGAAAAGCCATATAATAAAGATTCCTCTTCCTAAACCAACTAAGAATATGGTGTTGAAAAATGAGAAAATAGAAGGATTAGACAATCAAATTAAAAAAAATTATGGAAAAGTTTCTGCTTTTATAAGTGAAACCATTTTGGGTTGCGCTGGACAGCATGAGCTTCCAATAAATTATTTAAAAAACGTATACAAAAAAATACGAAATCAAGGTGGCGTTTGCATAGCAGATGAGGTTCAAACTGGATTTGGCAGAACAGGAAATAAATTTTGGGCATATGAAAACCAAGATGTTATTCCAGATATTGTAATACTAGGCAAACCCATGGCTAATGGTCATCCAATGGGTGCGGTAATTACTAAAAAAGCTATTGCTGATTCATTTGGAGAGGGAGTAGAATTTTTTAGTTCTTTTGGAGGTAACCCAGTATCATGCGAAATAGCAAATACTGTGCTAACTATAATTGATAAAGAGGATCTTCAATTAAATGCAAAAAAAATAGGTGCTTACTATAAAAAACGATTGTCAAATCTTAAATCAAAATTCCATACAATTGGTCAGATTAGGGGCAATGGATTTTTCCTTGGTATTGAAATTATAGATTTTAAAGGTAATCCTAATACTGTTTTAGCTCAAAAATTAAAGAACGAATTAAGAAACAACTATGTTTTAGTTGGAACAGATGGCCCTATGAATAATATTATCAAAACAAAGCCTCCAATGTGCTTTACTAAAGAAAATGTAGATCAAGTAATCCATTTGATTGACAAAATACTTAATGAGTATTCTTCTTAATAAAACTTTTGAATTTTATCTTCAATTGACGATGGCTTCCTAGAAGGAGGTTGACTAGAATAGTTTCCTAAATAATAAATTCCTAGGCATCTTTCCCCTTGATTTAATTTAATAAATTCGCCTATGTAATTTATTAGATATGGAGAACTCCAATATGAGCCTATTCCAAGAAAAGAACTCATCAGCCACATATTTTGAACCGACATTGAAACAGAAGCAATCTCTTCCCATTTGGGAATTGATTTGTTGGGATCTCGTTGCATGCATATTAAAATTATAACAGATGATTTAAAAATCTTTTCTTTTATTTTTATTTCCTTAAACTTTGAAAATTTTTTACTAGTCTCTTTATATTTTTTTGACAGAAACTCTCCAAGATCCTCTTTTTTTTTTCCTTTAAAAATCTTATATCTCCAAGGTTCAGTTCTTTTATGAGTTGGCGCCCAATTTGCTGCTTCTAATATTTGATTGATTTTATTATCATCTAGGGGTTTAGAATTATATTGAATTGGCATTATTGATCTTCTGCTTTTTATAATATTCAGTAAATCCATTTAAACAGAGTTCTTTATTTAGTATTTGTATTAATCCATTTAACACAATCTTCAATTGAATCAAAAACTTGTTCTTGAGGAATTAAATCTGGAATTATATCTATCCTTTCAAGCATATATTTAGGTTGCTCAGCAATATGCACTAATAGAATATCTTTCTTAGAATTAATTAAATCAACTAAAACATCTTCCATAGCATACAATCCTGATTGATCAATATATGGCATTTTATCAAGACGGATAATTATTGTAGAAGCAATCTCAGGTATTTGTTTAGAAAGTTGTTGAAAATCAGAAGTAGAACCAAAAAACAATGGTCCATTAATATGCTTAATAAAAACATTATCGGGAATATTTTTTTCATCTTTCCAAGGAATTTCTTTAATTGGAATAATTGATGAGTCTTTAGCAGTAAGATCACCTATTTTCTTCATAAACATTAACGATGCAATAACTAATCCTATTCCAACTGCATAAACTAAATTCCAAATGGATGACAATATCAGTACAATTAACATTATTGAAACCTCAGCTCTAGGCATATACGGAATTGCCCTAAGTCCTTTATAATCCATAACACCAATTCCTACTGTAATTAATATTCCAGCTAAAACAGCTGCAGGAATTAAAGATGCTATTGGACCTAAAGCTAATAATATTATAAGCAAAACGGCTCCAGCAATCATTCCTGATATTCTTGTTTTTCCGCCTGAATTTATATTTACAACTGTTCGGATTGTTGCTCCAGCTCCTGGAATTCCTCCAAAGATTGCGCCAATAGTGTTTCCAATCCCCTGCCCAATCAGTTCTTTATTAGGTTTATGCTTTGTCTTAGTCATATTATCTGCAACTACAGAAGTAAGAAGGGAGTCAATTGCTCCAAGTAGTGCAAGTGTTAGTGCAGTGAAAAAATAAGGAGTAATACTATTAATACTAAATTCTGAAAAAATTCTAATATTTGGAATAGGTAATCCACTAGGAATAGTTTCAATAGTCCTATAATCTAAATTAAATACTACTGCAATACCTGACATAATAACCAATGATACAAGAGTGCTTGGAATTGCAGTTGTAATTCTTTTAAATCCATAAATAATAATTATTGTGCCTAATGCCAACAAAAATTCTAGAATGTTAATCCTAGTAAGAGTATTAGGCAAAAATTTAATTGAACCTAATACTCCTGAAGTTCTTGATGCTGCAATAAGTTTTGATTCCTTCAATATCTCTTCTTCGGGAATGTTTTTTGCTTTCTGAATTGTTTCAGTAATTTCTTCTAGTAAAAGATTTCCCTCTAGAATCTTTTCATTTAACATTTTTTCTTGAATCCTTTCTTCAGCTATTGGCCTAAAATTTTTAACAAACTCAGTGTCTTCAGATGGATAATAGCCAATTGCAGGAGCTATTTGAGTAACAATAATTATTACCCCAATAGCAGTCATGAATCCAGAAACAACAGGGTAGGGTATATATTTTATATACTTACCAAACCCAACAATGCCTAAACATATTTGCATTAATCCGGAAATTAAAAATATTGTTAAAATAGCTGGTAGTGCTTTAGATACATCCCCTTGATTTATAGCAATAAGCGATCCAATCACAACCATACTAACAGCAGTCATAGGAGCTGTAGGTCCAGATATTTGTGTTTCAGTCCCTCCAAAAAGAGCAGCAAAAAAGCTTACAAAAATAGCTCCATATAATCCAGCGCTTGGTCCTAGTCCTGAACTAACTCCAAAAGCAAGTGCAAGAGGTAAGGCAACTATGCCAGCAGTTAAGCCTCCAAAAAAATCACCTTTTAAATGTTTAAAATTGAAATAGTTCATATAATGTTAATTTAAAAGGGAAACTTTACCATTATTAACATCATAAATAGCTCGTTTAATTTTTATGTTTTTAGAATTATAAAGTTTTTTTAAAATAGAGCTTTTGGCTAAAATATTGTCTATTGAAATTTTAGTATTATTTTCTGCAACTTTATTAACGAATTCAATATTTGAGGAATTTCTTTTCTCATTAGAATCTGTTTTAGTGATTTTTACAGCTGGATCAATTTTTTCAAGTAATCCTGACAAATTTCCATCTTTTAAATTATCACAGGCACCTTTAACAGCTCCACACGATGTATGCCCCAAAACCAATATTAATTTAACACCAGCATATTTACATGCATATTCAATACTTCCTAAAACATCTGAAGAAACAACATTTCCTGCAACTCTAACACTGAAAATGTCTCCTATCCCTTTGTCAAAAATAATTTCTGGTGGAACTCGAGAATCTATACAGCTTAAAATAATTGCAAAAGGATACTGTCCGCTGGTAGACTTACTAATTTGTAGAAAATAATCTTTTTTTGAAAACTTTTTATCTACAAAACGTTTGTTTCCATTAATTAAGAGTTCTAAGGCTGTATTAGCAGAAATTTTAGATTGTAATTCTTTTGTTTGATATTTAATATTTTTAAATGATTCCATAATTTTTAAATATATATTATAAAAATAATTTTTAATTATAATAATTATAAAACTTTTTTATAGAGACATATAAACATTTTATATCTAAGTTATAGTTTTATAATTATTCTATTAAAAAAATAGCCCTGTAGTTCAATGGATAGAACAAAAGTTTCCTAAACTTTAGATACAGGTTCGACTCCTGTCAGGGCTACAAATAAAAACACCTCTCTAAAAATTAGAGGGGTGTTTTTAAGTTAGATTTGATTGTTTAAGCTATTATTTATTTGCTAAATGATTTTCAATCTGTGCTTGCATTCCGCTTATATCCATCCAATCAGAAATTTCAGCTATTTTACCATCTGAATTAAAGTTTAATACTCCATAATATTTATTAAATACTTTAGCTCCTGATTCACTATGAGTAGCTGACCATGTTCCATATACTCTCATAATAGATGGGCTAGATGAAGCCATATTTTCTCCTGAAGAATAGTGTGAACCTGCCCAAAAAGCAGGAGCATTAGGATTGACTAATCCCTCACCTTCAGCAAATGTTATGTTATCAAACTGATTAAAATATTCTTGTAATTGAGACTTCAAATCATCATAACCAAGAATTTTATTTTCATTGTACCAAGCTGGGCTCCATTTTAAAGAGTCTGCCATAGTCCCCATTAACATTTCCATGTTTTCTTCATTAAACCCTTGTCTAAAGGTTCCATAAGTCTCAATTTGTTTTGAGAAAGTTGCATTATCTTCATCTGAAGGCCCTCCCCATTCAACTTTAGTTTCTACTTTAGTATCACATGAGCTAAAAATTAATCCAGCTAAGGCGAATATTGCTATTAATTTTTTCATTTTTTTATATCTTTTTTTATTAAAACGCAAAATTAGTGTATTTCTTATATTGAAATCACTTAAAAATATTATTATTTAGTTTTTTGGAAATTTCTTTTTTCGACGAATCTTTCTTAAGTCTATAATTTCTGTTTGACCATTTTTCGTTACTTCAGCCATAAAATCACATTCTCCATCTCCGAAGTTTACAATAATTTCATCTTCTCCTTTAATTATTATCTTTTCTCCAGCAACAGGAATTCTTCCTTTTCTATTGTTTAATTCTTCCGAACATTCGCGAGTAAAAAGAATAGGTACAGTAATCTCCATATAATATAATTCTCCATTTGAATCTATGCTATTTACATTACCAGTAATTGTAGTTGAAAAATGTTTTTCATCTTCAAATACAATAAACTTGGTTATAACTTTGGATTTTATAGAGAAACTTTCATCTGGATAAATCATTTTTCCATTTTCAAGCGTCATCTGAACTGTTTTGTTTAATGTTTGATCTATGTCAACAACTTCATTTCTCCTAACACCTTCAATTTTTATATCATTTAGGTAAAAATCATCAAAATTAATCTGTCTAAAGCTTCCGATTTCTCCTTTTGTGTCAGAATAAGTAACTATAATAATTCCACTCCTTATTTGACCTCTTTTACCAACACATTCTCCATCAAATGTAATTGTTTTAATGTTGTTCTCTTCATCAACAGAAATGGTTGCACAAGTTCCATACTTATCGTCTTTAAACCTTTTTTTTGGAGTTTTTGATGTATTAGATTTAGAATAAAATGCATCATCAACTAACTCTTCAATATCTTGATCAAAAGTTACTCCTAGAATTGATTCAATAAAGAAGTTTGATGTTTCATCGTATGTTTTCCAATCATTTTGTTTAGAACAGCTATATATTAATAAAAATATAATACTAATTTTTAGATATATTGAAAAGTGTTTCATGATTATCAAGTGTTTAGGTGTTTTAAATATATTCAAAATCAAATATGGTGCCAAATATATTTATATATAGCTCCATAATTATTATTCAATTCTTCCAAAGAAGGTTTTTCTAGATTGCTCTGATAGGGCAACATCAGGATAAATATTGTAATTAAATGTAACAAGAATTCTTTCTCCCTCTATTACATTAGTAACTCTATGTAAAGATTTATTTCCTCTAAAAATCATCAAGTCTCCTGCTTTAGTAGATTGAGATTTAGGCTCTAACTCATTATTAAGAATACTATCAACCAATTTGTAATTTTCTGATCCATCTTCATTGTATCTCATGTCAGTAAAATACTGATATAATCCTCCTTTTAAACAATTTTTTATTAATAAAGTAATTGTGAAATCTGAGTTATCAAAATGCCAGCCTAAAGCATCTCCAGGATTATAATAATTTATATTAACACTAGATAACTGATCACTATATTGATATAGCTTTGAAACGCCTAATAAACAAGAAAAAAAACTTTTTATTTCATTAGAATTGTAAATTTTCAATAAATCAGAACTTTCCATAAGAAGATCATTTGGAATACACATTTTAGTTGTTTTCATTAGCCTGTTTCGAGCACTAAATAAAGAGAATTTAGGATCTGTAGGTTTAACATAAACATTATACTCGGAACTACTTTTATAGGCTTTGGGTTTAAGTTTTGTAGCTTCATCTAAAATTTTATTAAGTGTATTACTATTTAAAAATTCTTTAAAAACTAAAATTCCTTCTTTATTTAAAATTTCTGAATAAGATTCAGGTGAGGAAAGGAAATTAGAATCATATTTATCTCCTAAAATCGTAGTTAAAGTATTCATGGCATATAAGTTATAAAAAACTGAATAAATTATTACATTTAGAATATGAAAAGAGCGCCTATAGAAGTATTTAGTGATTGGGCTGAAAATGGCAGAGATATTGGCATGGAAAAAGGTCATGAAAATTCTGTTACTCATATGCTAAACTTTGCTACAAAAGGTTTAAATAATTTCAGTTTTATTGATGCTGGATGTGGAAATGGCTGGGCAGTTAGGATTATTGGGAATAACCCTAATTGCAAAAAAGCAATTGGAATAGATGGTTCTAAAAATATGATAAAAAAGGCTAAAGATTTAGATAAAAAAAATACATATATATATAGTGATTTGATGAAATGGAAACCGAAAATTAAAATAGATATAGTTCATTCTATGGAGGTCTTTTATTACTTCCAAAATCCTGAAAAATTAATTAAACATATAAATAGATTTTGGTTGAAACAAGGTGGTAGAATTATAATCGGCATAGATTACTATAAAGAAAATAAAGCTTCTCACTGTTGGCCAGAAGAGTGTGGTATATCAATTATGCAACTGTTATCAGAAAAAGAATGGAACTCTTTTTTTAAAATTGCTGGCTTTAAAAATGTCAAAAGCTGGAGAGTAGGAGAAAAAGATAACTGGTCAGGCACCTTAGTATTAACAGGAACAAAATGATAACAAATGAAAAGTTGGAAAACAGAAAATAATAAACTAGTAAAGGAATTTGTATTCAAAGACTTTAATGAAGCAGTTTCATTTATAAATAAGGTCGCTAAAGAGTCCGAAATTCTCAATCACCATCCTACTATTATAAATACATATAATAAAGTTTCATTTGAACTATGGACACACTCTGAAAATAAAGTAACAGCCTTGGATCATGAGCTTAAAAACAGAATAGATGCTCTTTTTAAATAATTTTTTTTTTAAAATTTATTTATTTACTATTACTTTTTTAAGTTTTGCGCCCTCTAATTTTAAAGGAGTGCCCTTGCAAAATAAGGAGATTAAATACCTGGCGCTAGGAGATAGTTATACAATTGGAGAAGGCCTAAACAAAAATAACCGGTGGCCAATTCAACTGTCCAATATGTTAAAAGACTATCTAAAAATAGATGTAAAAACTAAAATTATTGCAAAAACGGGTTTCACCACTTCAGAATTAATAGATTCTATTGGAAAATTAAATCTTAGTTCAGATTTTGATTATGTTTCATTACTTATTGGGGTAAATAATCAATATCAACGTTCAACAATAACTGATTTTGAAAAAGAATTTTCTTTTTTATTAATAAAAGCAATAAGTTTTGCTAAAAAAAGTGAAAATGTATTTGTTTTATCAATTCCAGATTGGGGTATAACTCCGTTTGGATTAAAATCAGGAAGAAACAACATAGGAATTGAAATAAATAATTATAATGATATAATAAAAAAAATATGTCTCAAAAAGGGCATATTTTTTATAGACATTACAGAAATTTCAAGAAAAGCAATATATAATCAAGATCTATTATCAAAAGATTCATTACATCCTAGTAAAAAAATGTATAAGATGTGGGCAGACAAAGCATATAAACATTTAATAAATTGAACAGTATATGAATAGTTTATTTTTTGGATACTTACCAATAAAATGGAAAATATTATTAAGAACAATTTGTTTTGTATTTATATTTCCATCTCCAATAATTTATTATTTAAAAATAGAAGGAATAAATTTAGATGATGTTTTTGCAATGATTTTATATAGTTGGGGTTGGGAAGAGTTCTTAATATGGTTTATCATTATTATTTTGGTGTTTATAATTAGTTTTTTTTTTAAATTAGTATATTATAACTATAGTAATAATATATAACAATATTAAAACTGAACAAATTATTAGTTCATTTTTAAATTAGTTATAATTTATTATTATTAATTTATTTATTTATATATCATATTAAAATTATAACAATATTATAGTTCATTTTCAATACGTTATAATTTATTATATTTGTAAAAAACAAAAATGAAGGCAGCTAAATATATTAGAATAAACCACACAGATGACAGAGAGTCAAAAAAAACAATAAAACACACTTCTGAAGGAATTCAATATATAGAAGTGATTGATAAATGTAGGAGTAACACAAGTTTTAAAGATCGCAGTAATGCTAAAAGCATATATTCTATGGCTGAAAATAACACAATTGATACACTTTTAGTTAATTCAATAAAATGTTTAGGAAAAAACTCATTAGATATAACAAGTACAATTAGTGAACTCACTGAAATGGGAGTAAACATAAAATCTGAAAAAGAAAAACTACATACATTAAATAAAGATGGGAGCAAAAATAAAATCATACTTATCATTATGAATTTAATTGCCAGTCTAAGTGAGCAGGAGCTTGAGCAAAAATTAGAAAAACAAATGAGGGGCATTAGAATTGCAAAAGAAAAGGGGGCATATAAATCAAATGGAGGAAATAAGCCTAAATTAACCTATGAACAATTTATAGCTAAAGAAAAAAATTCTAAGTGCTTAAAAGAGCTAAAAAAAGGAGAAAGCATAAGAAGATCTGCCAAATTATCTGGCGTTTCTCTTGGCACATCTGTTAAAATAAAAAAATTGGCAGAAATAAATGGAGATATAAGTTAAAAGGGCATTACAACAGATTAGGATAAAGAATCATATAGAAAAGTTATTGCAAAAATTTTGATTTTAAGTTTTTGTCAGGAAGATGACATTTATCATATTTTCCAAAAATTAAATATCTATTCCTGGCAATTAAATTATAAACAAAATTCAAAATTTTATCAGGAAAGCGTTCAATAATAACTAATAGAAAATTGTGTTTATTAATCTTTTTTAACAAATAAAGGACAGCTCTGCTACTTTGAAGATATTCTCCTTTTTCTGTTAAAACAGATATTGCATTTGTAGTAACAATGAAAGATCTGCTTTTAGAGAAAACACTTTCAACATGAGAAAATCTAAATTGATTAACTTTGTCATTTTTTATTACCCACATGATTGTCTTATTGCAAAAAACACAAAAACCATCATAAAATATTATATTCTTTTTTTTAGAAGTCATAGTTTGTATTGAATAGTAAAATATAATGTTTTAGGGGACGCGGGTATTATGCCTGGCCCCGGATATCCAGTAGCTCTTCTTGTAAAAAAATATTGATTTAATGCATTATTAGAACCCGTTTCGAATTTAAACCTTTTAAATGAAAATGATGCTGAAATGTCAAGTACCTCATAGGCTGGAATAATTCCAATTACTCCACTCAAATTGCTTTGAACTGCATTTGACGAATCTGTGAATTGATCTGACAAGAAAGAATATTGAGCACTTAAAAAGAAATTTTTATATCCAAATTTTGCTCCTGTTTTAAAATTAATATCAGGAATAAATTCAACTTTTTTTCCAGTTACACCTAATTCCTGAGAGCGAATATACTCTGATTCTATAAAAGAAAAGTTAACAAAGTAATTTAAAGATGTGTTTGAAAATTTTTGTTTAAAAAATTTACGAAAATTAAAATCTATTAAAGTCTCAAACCCAATAATTCTAGCGTCTCCGACATTTCCTCTTTCACTTTTAACATTTCCGTCACTAGTGACTCTTTGAACAAATCCAATTCTATTATTATATGATAAAACAAATGCACTTAAGTCATATGACAAAAAGTTCTTATAAATGCCTCTTAGGCCAAAATCTGTTGTTGATCCAGTTTCATCAGTTATATTGGGATTAATCATATAAGCAGGATTGAATATACTAATATCATTAAAAGTTACTGATCTATAATTTTCAGAAATATTAAAATAAAACTCAATATCATTTTTAACCTTATAGCTAGCTCCTAACCCAGCTAAAATAAAATTTCTTTTTCTAATTTCATTGCTATATATAGTCTGATCAAATATTACATTTCCAGCACCATCCTGATTTGTTTTTTTATAAAACCCATCGCTTTCAGTTTTTATAAATTCATATCTTAATCCTGGAGTTATAGATAATTTATCATTTATATAAAAAATATTTTCTCCAAAAAAAGCAAGATTCTCATTGGGGTATTTATAGGTAGACTGAAAATTATAGTTAGGGAAATTTTGTGTTTGTAAATCAAAATTAGCATCAGAGTCCTTTGATCCTGGGCCCTGCTCAGAAGTATTATTTGATTTATAAAATTTACTTCCAACCACCCAGGTTAATCTTTTATTAAATATTTTGGAATTATTTAATATTCTAACCTCAAAACCAAAATTGTTAAACTCTCCCTTGATTAAGTCCCTTTCTTCAAAAGGGTCTATTTGACTAACTCGATTAGTTCTAAACCCTAGAGCATTTCTTTTTGCATTAAGACCAAAAAAACTTGCTGAAAGTGTAGATTTTTTAGAAAATTCATGTTTATATAGAACATTATAAAGCAACCAATCTACCTCAAACCAATTTCTGGACCTATTACTTTGAAAAGGATTTTCTTGAAACATTTGATCAGTTAATCCTCCGGCTTGTTTTGCAAGATATTTTAATAATGTGATTTCAGCACTAATTATTGATTTTGGATTTATCTCATATTCATTTTTAAGAAATAAATTAAGTGAACTAAATTCCGAGTTTTCTCTAAACCCATCTCCTTTTTTATAATTAGCAAACCCAAATGATTTTAATTTGTTTTGACTTAAACTAACACTAGTATAATTAGTATATAAATTGAACGATCCATAGGTGTTTCTAGTAATAAGTTCAAACGGCTTATTCTTGTTTGCTGATTTTAATATAAAATTCACTAAGCCTCCGAATTGAGTTCCATACTGTAATGATGCCGCCCCACGTAATAATTGAATTTCATCTATTGCTTCAGCGGGTGGGCTATAATAACTCTCTGGATAGCCTAATACATCAGCACTAATGTCATATCCATTTTGACGAGTATTAAAATTAGACGTCCTACTAGGATCAAGACCTCTGCCTCCTATATTTAGCTGAATTCCTGCATCATCATTTTGATATATGTTTAATCCAGGAATCTGACTATATATTTGTCTAGCATTATTCGTTGCTAAATTAGCTAAAGACTGATCCAATATAATTACTTCTGTTTTTTTTCCGGCAAAAACTGAAGTTCCTTCATAGTCCTTTAGTCTTCTTAATTGAAATAATCTTTTCTTTTTAGCTCCTATAACAACTTCAGATAATTTTTCTAATCTAGCAGGAAGCGATATAATTAGTAATTTTTCTTCAATGGTTTCAATTTTTTTTTCTATTATAGGATAATTCTCCGCTACAAAAGCTAGTGTTATATCAGATTTGTAATCAATAATTATTTCAAAAACTTCTCCCATTTTTACCGTCTTTACAAAACCATTTTTATTATCATATATTTCTACTATATCATTCTGAAAGTCTTTATCAGACGATATGATTTTTCCTTTTATAATATTCTGTGAAAGAGCAGTAATATAGTTTAAGAAAAAAAAGAAAATAAATATTTTAAAACCCTTTGATCTCATCTTTTAAAGGTAATATCCAATTTTTATGTTTGAATGATTCAGTTTGATTATATAAATCAGTATTTGGGTCTATAAATCTTTTACTATCCCTACCGTTTAAAGCAACATGACTATCTACAAATACTTGGATATTCTTGTGCCCCTGTTTTGAGAAATGATCTCCTAAATAATGGGCGTATTGTAAAATAAAATCAGGCTGAAAACTCATTTGCTTATTCTGATAATCAGTTAGAAAATCTTCGTTTTGAACATAAAAAAACTTTTTACTGACACTATCAACTATTTTAAAATTAGAATAGCCCCTTTTCTCTATTAACATAACTCTCCATGAAAATCTATAACCTTGCTCATTCCAAAAAAGCTCGCCAGGGTAAACAAAATATCTAAATGGGAAGATTATTTGGAAAATAAAAAAGAGAACTATAATTAATGCATTATATTTTCTAAGCCTAAGGAATTCTCGAGTATTATGTATTTTTCTTTTTATTAAG
>TARA_B100000686_G_scaffold67900_1_pt1 | contig 58480 bp, 52 predicted proteins | sample TARA_B100000686 | Tara Oceans TARA_B100000686 (sample SAMEA2622733) | marine metagenome | biome: marine biome (ENVO:00000447); feature: marine epipelagic mixed layer (ENVO:xxxxxxxxx); material: "saline water (ENVO:00002010), including plankton (ENVO:xxxxxxxx)" | depth 150 m
TCGACGTCAACATGACAAATTACGATCAGCAAACCCACATCGGCTACGCATTGGGTGCGGCACCAGACTGGCAGGGATCCCATGGAGCCCACTGCTGGCGTTGGTCAAGCGATAACGATCCGTCGACGGAGCTCAATCGCCAAATGGCGCCGCACACCTTGGATGTTGCTGCTGCCTATGGGCTCGACGGTATCTTCACACCAACCAACTTCTTCAACTGGTTTGACATCGAAGTATTTGGTTGGCTCGTAGCCGCAATCGGAACTGCCAACTTCGAAGAGCGTTATGCGCTTTACGAAATGGTGATGATGCGGATCGCTCGCGATATACCGATGTGGTATTCCGGTCACACCGCAACGATGCTCGCCATAGAGTCCGACATTGAGGGCATTAACGGCTGGGTGCTTCCTGATGGGACATTCGGCGGTCAAGGCTGGGCCGTTCCACAGTTGAACCAGGCTTTCTGGAGCAACTAGAGCCATTAAGCCACTAATCGCGGTCTCCAGGTAGGAGTTCAATTGTTAGGAAAAGTCATAGCGCTACGAATGGTCCGGCTTATCGCCACCCTGTTCGCGGTGTCTCTAATTACTTTCCTGATGGTTGAGCAACTGCCTGGGGATCCGATTTTGGCGATTCTTCCCCCCGAGGCGCTCGACGACCTCGAGAACATCGAACGGATTCGCAAAGAGTTGCGGCTAGATGATTCGGTAGTCACGCGTTATTTCCGATGGGTAGGTGACGCTTTACAAGGCGATCTTGGCAAGTCCTATATCACCGACCAACCGGTATCGGATGCCATCAAAGATCGCATCCCAGTAACCCTTGAGTTGGCCTTCCTCGCGACATTTCTCGCAGCTCTCCTAGCGGTACCCATCGGTGCCTTCTGCGCATATCGAGAAGGAAGCCGCGTCGACCGCATCATGTCGGGCATAACTACAACCGCTCTTTCAATCCCTGGTTTCGTTGCCGGCATTTTCTTCATCTGGCTGTTCACACTCAAATTCAACTGGTTACCTTCGACAGGATGGAACCGCATCAGTGACAAGGGCCTCATCGCCAACTTAAAAACAGCAATTCTTCCTGCTGCTTCCCTTGCCTTGGCCCCTTTAGCAATAAACGCCCGACTAATCCGAGCCGACATGATCGGCACCCTCAAAGAGGATTACGTTCTCTCTGCTAGAGCGAAAGGCTTACGCGACCGCTACATCCTCATGCGACATGCCCTCCGCCCCAGCTCACTTACTGCCGTAACGGTTTTCGCTCTCCAATTCGGAGGCCTCATCGGAGGCACCGTCGTAATCGAAACAATTTTTGCACTACCGGGACTCGGCACCCGCCTTATCAGTGGCATTTACCAACGTGACGTGATGATGATCCAAGGAATCACGCTGTTCATTGCATCGGTCTACGTCATAGTCAACGCCGCAGCCGATTTCCTGTACCTAGCGCTTGACCCCCGAATTCGGAGGCGATGATGTCAGGCCAACAGGAACCAAGCAACCCACGATCTACAAGAACTCCAGGCTCCCTACGGACAGCACTCTCCGAAATGCCGTTAGGGATCAAACTTGCGCTCACCTGGATGCTTTTCATTATTGGGGCCGCTATTTACACGCGTCTAGATCGCTTACTCGGACAGGCACTTCCCCTTCAGGATCCCTTCTATCAGCCTTTTCTTTTCGGCGAAGCAAAACCTGTCGAAGGCCCGTCCTCAGCCCACATTCTGGGTACTGACGTGCTTTCTCGCGACAACTTCTCACGGCTCTTACATGGTTCCTGGGTTTCACTAATGGTTGCAGCAACAGTGGTGTTATTCGGAGTCACAATCGGAGGCGTTTTAGGCGCTGCCGTGGGTTATGTTCGGGGACGTTGGGAAGCGATCGTCATGGCGATTTTAGACGTAGTAATAGCTTTCCCAGCGCTAGTCCTCCTCCTAGCTTTGGTCTCGATATATAAGGTTCGTAATCTGACAATGATCGCTCTCGTGTTCGGCATTCTAGGAATTCCAACTTACGTTCGCATAGCGCGAGCGAGCACTTTGGGAGTCGCGAGCCGCGAATTCGTTCAAGCAGCAGAAGCGATCGGAACAAGACGAACCGCTATTTTATTTCGCGAAATTATTCCCAATATCCTCCCGGCCCTGTTCGCTTACGCTCTCATTAATGCTGGGTTCGTCATCGTGATAGAGGGAACTTTGTCCTACTTGGGTCTCAGTGTCCAGGTCCCGGAGCCAACATGGGGCAACATGATCAACGAGGGACGCCGAGATATCAGACAAACCGTTCTACCAATATTTTGGCCTGGGTTATTTTTGACCCTCACGGTGGTGTCCCTCAATCAGCTTGGGGATTGGATGCAACAAAGAGTTGCTGTCCGCTCCTCTGCTCTTTAATCAATCCTTATCTTCGCTAGGCCCAATGCCTAGCGGATTGTTGGCGTCGAGAGTTCCTGTGTCTCGGTAAATGCCGAGTTTCGCTCTGCTGTCATCGATGTCAAGATTACGCATCGTCAGCTGTCCTATCCGGTCCAGAGGGCCGAACGGCTGATCCTCAACGCGCTCCATAGACAGTCGATCTGGTTCGTAGGTGAGGCTGGGGCCCTCAGTGCTCACGATCGAATAATCGTCTCCTCGCCGAAGTCGAAGCACCACCTCTCCAGATACTGCCGAACCCACCCACCTCAACAGTGGTTCACGCAACATCAAACTCTGAGGGTCGAACCAACGACCTTCATACAGCAGGCGGCCCAGTCTTCTCCCCATAGTTCGGTAATTCTCGATCGTGTTTTCGTTATGAATGGCAGTTACGAGGCGTTCGTAAGCTATGTGAAGCAAAGCAAGCCCTGGGCTTTCGTAGATCCCCCTCGACTTAGCTTCAATTATTCGATTCTCAATCTGATCGCTCATACCTAAGCCGTGCCGCCCGCCCAATGAGTTCGCGGTTTCAACCAGCGCGACTTGGTCGTTGAATCGCTGGCCGTTGATGGCGACTGGCCAACCCTCTTCGAATACAAGGGACACATCCTCATCTTCGATTTCGGTTGCGCTGTTCCAGTGTGCGACACCCATGATGGGAGTAACGATTTCCATCCCCTGATCTAGTTCTTCAAGGGCTTTTGCTTCGTGTGTCGCCCCCCAAATGTTCGCGTCAGTGGAGTATGCCTTCTCCACTGGATCGCGATATGGCAAAGCCCGTTGCGTAAGAAACTCGCTCATTCCTGTTCGACCGCCGAGTTCATTGACAAATTCTTCGTCAAGCCAAGGTTTGTAGACCCTAAGCTTTGGATTCACCAACAGGCCATAGCGGTAGAATCGTTCGATGTCATTGCCTTTGTAGGTCGATCCGTCTCCCCAAATATCGACGCCGTCTTCCTTCATCGCGGCAACCAGCATGGTGCCGGTCACGGCCCGACCTAACGGGGTGGTATTGAAATACGTCTTGCCGGCTGTTGAGATATGAAAGGCACCGCACTGCAGCGCCATTAATCCCTCTCGAACTAGTTCTGTTCTGCAGTCAACTAATCGGGCTGCTTCGGCGCCGTATTGGAGAGCTCTATCAGGCACTTCGTGGAGGTTTGGTTCATCGTATTGCCCCAAATTCGCCGTATAGGCATATGGAATAGCGCCGCGTTCTCGCATCCACGCGACAGCCGCTGAGGTGTCCAAACCGCCTGAAAAGGCGATCCCAACTCGCTCCCCTTGCGGTAATGACATCAAAACCTTCGACATAGGAAAACAACGGTACGGCATAAGACCCCTGTTACCTTGCATAAGTTTCCCGTCTGAGCGTTTAGGATTCCTTTCCGGAGGGGTAACTGACGTGGAAATAGCTGAACGGGTAGCTGAACTAGTACAAATTCCAAGCGTCAATCCGCTACAGGCAGGCCCAAAGTCTGGTGATGGCGGAGAGCGACTGTTGTCAGACTGGTTGGCCAACCACACTGAGGCTCTAGGGGCGGACGTCGTGGTCGATGAGGTAGAAGACGGTCGATGCAATGTGTATGCACGTTTTGAGGGCAGTTCGGATCGAGCTGTCACAGTTGACGTGCACCTCGACACCGTAGGTGTGGAGCACATGGAGGGCGATCCGTTTGACGGTCGAATCGAAGACGGTCGGGTATATGGGCGGGGATCAGTTGACACCAAGCCAACCCTTGCCGTTGTGTTGCAAGTTTTGGAAGAGCTCCGCGCTTCAGGCCAGCGGCCCTCACGTACGGTCAACCTGATCGGTACGGTCTCCGAAGAAGGTGGTGGGTTACTAGGGGCTGCTCGCTACCGCGACTGGCTGCTGGAACGAGGGCAAACTGTCGAACAGATAGTGGTTGCTGAGCCCACTATGTGCGCACCGGTCCATGGACACAAGGGAGGTATTGGTCTCGACATAACCGTCCATGGCCACGCAGCTCATTCCTCCAAGCCGCATCTGGGAGCTAACGCATTGAGCGGCGCCGCGCGGATCGTTGTGGCGATCGACGAAGAACAAGAACGTCTCGCCGCCCTAGAAGCAATCACCCCTGTAGGTAAAGGCACCGTCTCAGTCACAGAACTAGCAGGCGGTTTAGCTCGCAACATTATTCCGGACGCATGCACGTTATACGTCGGGCGTCGCACTGCCCCCGAAGAAGATGTCGACGATGTTCGAACGGCGTTGTGCAAACTCATTGAACAAAGCGCTGCTCCGCTGTTGACGACGATCGAGTCTCTCTACGGCGATGGCAGCCCAGGCTTTTACCAGGACCCCTCTTGTGATCTGGTGACCGTATTAGCCCAACTAGCCGACACAGCACCAGCCACCGCAGAGTATGGGTCAAACGCTCTGAAATACGGCGAGGTCGCTGAACAACTAGTGGTTTTTGGGCCAGGTTCAATCGATCAAGCCCATCAAGCAGTTGAATGGGTTGACATCGATCAACTAAACCGAGCCGTCAACATCTATCGGACCTGGTTCACTCAATAGAGTCCGCCTGATTTGACGCTACCTGCAACGCAAATGAAATCATTTCATTCAAGGTGCTTTGTCGTTCTTCGGGACTAAGACGCGCTCCAGTAGTTAGATGATCTGAAATAGTCACCAGACTCAAAGCCTGCTTCTGTTCGATCTGAGCTAACGCGTACAGGGCCGCTGTTTCCATTTCCACACAAAGAATCCCGTCCTCAATCATTCGATCGTTGAGTTCTTCATCAGGCTCGTAGAAGATGTCCGAAGTGAACACAGTGCCGCTATGCAAGGTCAAGCCGGCCGCAGCCCCCATGCCGATGACATCGTTAAGAAGAGAGGCAGTAGGGCCAAGCTCGTAGTCCGGTGCGCCAAGCAGCAGTTCAGGCATTCGGCTGTTGGTGATGCACCCGGAAGCAACAACCATGTCCCTTAGTTCGAGTTGAGGCGCGAACCCTCCGGCGGTGCCGATACGAATAATGGTCTCCACCTCAAAAGATCGATACAACTCGGTAATATAAATCGCTGCTGATGGCATCCCCATGCCTGAGGGCATTACGGAGATCTCGACCCCTTCGTAAAAACCTGTGTAACCCACTGCGTTGCGAACATCAGTTATAAGCCGACTGTTCTCTAAATAGTTCTCCGCGATATATGTAGCTCGACGAGGATCGCCGGGCATCAAAACTACCTTTGCAAAATCGCCAACCGTTGCGTCGATATGAGGAGTTGACATTTCAGACCTCCGGCCCGAGTAAGTCGTCAATGCTGTCTTCTTGATGTGATTCTTTCTTGTCTAAATGAATGCCATGGAAATGTAGTTTCGCAGCGGCAATCTCAGAGTCGACTTCGGGGGCTATTACATGAACGCCTTCCGCGACTTCCCCTCGGGCAAGTTCGTGGCAGCCCACTCCTTGAACCGCGAAAGACAGGTCCATGATCTCGATGGGGTGCCCGAGGCCTCCCGCTATGTTGACCAGTGCACCGTTTGCAAGCACGAGCATGGAACGGTCGTCGGGTAAGACGTATTCGTCAATACCGCTTCGCACAATTCGGAAGCTCTTGGCGTCATCGGCAAGCGCTTCGACATCTATTTCCAGATCGTGATGACCTGCATTAGCCAAAATCGCCCCATCTTTCATTAGAGCGAAATGTTCTCGCGACAGTGCTCGACGACCGCCGGTCGCAGTGATGACAAAGTCCGCCATGGGTAATGACGATGAGAGATTTCCGACTTGGTGACCATCCATAAACGCCTCAAGCGCCTTGACTGGATCAATCTCGACCACCCATGCGGTGCCTCCAAGCGCCCGTATGTGAGCAGCGATTCCCCTTCCAACCCAGCCATACCCAAGGAGTGCAACTGTCTTGCCGGCCATCAACATGTTGGTGAGGTTCAAAATCGCTTGAATCGTGCTCTGCCCGGTTCCGTACCTGTTGTCAAACAGATGTTTACATAAGGCATCATTTGCGGCTAAGGCCGGGAAAGGCAACATATCCCTCTCAGCTAGTGCCATGAGGCGAGCCACGCCGGTTGTCGTCTGTTCGGTAACACCTTTGAGTTCTGCGAATAAGTCCGGCCTGTGCGTCGCCATTCTTATTGTTAATTCGGCACCATCATCGATGATGAACTCAGGAGCGGTTTCAGTCACCGACAAAAGATCCTTCTCCCAAGCTTGATAGCCGCTGTCACGCACTGAATGGACCTCTATTTCTCGATCCACTAGCGCCGCAGCAATTTCATCGCGCGTCGAGTGTGGGTTTGATCCTGCGACCACAACTTCAGCACCAGCGTCAGCCAAGACCGTCGCGAGAAAAGCAGTCTTAGCTTCTAAATGGACAACCACCGCAACTTTTCTACCCTTCAGCGCACCGTCGCTGAGTCTGTCCCGCAGGAAACCATCAACCAGTGGGGAATGTCTTCGAGCCCAATCAATAGCGAGATGGCCTTCAGGTGCGAGATCTATGTCGAGAATTCGAGAAACATTTAGTGCGGACACGAGATGAGTGTTGCACGTTCTGACTCTATTCTTCTGCCATGACCGTAATTGTGGCGGGCGGCGGCATAGCTGGAATGACTATGGCATTGACTTGCCACCAGCTAAATATCCCTGTTGTGGTGCACGAAAGCGTCCAGAAACTCGAACCTTTAGGGGTTGGCATCAACCTACAACCGAATGCTGTAAGAGAACTTTTTGATCTTGGCTTTCAAGAACAGCTAGACCACATCGGCATCGAAGCAAAAGAGTGGGCCCTTGTCGGCCGCAATGGCAACGACGTTTGGGCTGAGCCGCGCGGACGCGACGCCGGCTATCTGTGGCCCCAGTATTCGATTCACCGCGGTCAGTTGCAGATGATGTTGTATGAAGCAGTTCTCCAACGACTGGGACCCGGAGCGGTCGTCACGGGGAGTCGGTTAGAGAGCTACCGAACTATCGGAGATACCGTCGAAGCTGCGTTCGTTGACCAGTCCGGGAGCCAAGCCATCTCCGAAGGGAGCGTCCTTGTTGGAGCGGATGGGTTACACAGCGCCGTGCGGTCACAGATGCATCCCGATGAGGGCGCTCCCATTTGGGGTGGCCCTGTGATGTGGCGAGGTACATCGCTCGCTCCGCCTATCCGTACGGGCGCATCCTTCGTACTGGTAGGGAAGCTCGAACAACGCTTCGTCTGTTATCCGATCTCTAAACCAGACCCCGAAACCGGCTTGGCAACGATCAACTGGATAGCTGAGCTGACATATGACACATCACAAGATTGGGGCCATAGCGACTGGAACAAACAAGTTCCGGTGAGCAAATTTTTAACCGATTTCGAGGATTGGTCCTATGACTGGCTCAACATACCGGACCTTATCCAAAGCGCACCTGCAGTATATGAGTACCCGATGGTTGATCGAAATCCGCTGGATACATGGACCGATGGAAATTGTGTTCTCATCGGAGACGCTGCTCACGTCATGTACCCCGTTGGATCTAATGGGGCCAGTCAAGCCATAGTCGACGCTCGAGTGTTAGGTGCTGCATTCCTCGAAGATGGCGTGTCGACTCGCGCCCTTGCAAGTTACGAATCACAAATGCTTGAAGCCATGAACCAGTTGGTTCTAAGAAACCGAGGTGCCGGTCCAATAGGAATCCTCGGGGTCGTTGAGGAGCGCTGCGGCGGAGTATTTGACAATATCGAGGATGTAATACCTCGCCACGAAATCGAGGAATATATGAGGGCATACAAAACTGCTGCCGGCTTCGCTATCGACGCTCTAAACAGCGCCCCACCAACTATTAGCCCTTGAGCGCTATCTTCCGTTTTGTCTAGTCGAGCTCTGAGGCCAAGCGCGAGTTATTCGAATCTAATGGAGTCTGGCTCATCTCTAGATGAAGACGACCTCCTGTGGCGTACGGATGAGCCGCAAGCACATCATGATTGAGGTCCACCCCCAACCCAGGCTCTCTGGGTGGCAACATCCAACCCGATTCCCACTCCAAGGGAGAAGTAACCACTTCTTGATGAAAGTCACTCAAGATTGTCTCCAGAATCAAAAAGTTGGGCAGCGTGAACCCGAGGTGAGTCGCAGCAGCGTGCGCGACGGGACCGCAGTAAATATGTGGCGCTACTTGAGCGTTGAAGAGCTCCGCTATAGCCGAAATTTTCTTGGTCTCCCATAACCCTCCACTGCGTCCAACGTTTGGTTGAAGTATCCGAACACCCACCCGGAGTGCGTCATGGAACTCTTTACGGGTTGTCAGGCGCTCTCCAGCGGCAATGGGAATAGAGGTCTTCGCAGCTACCGCTTTAAGCCCGTCAATTTGATCTGGCGGGCACGGCTCCTCGAACCAGAGGGGATCAAATGGCTCTATGCGTCGAGCCAACCGAACCGCTGAAGCTGTCGTCATTTGACCATGGGTGCCAAGCAGAATATCTGCTCGATCACCCACCGCTTCGCGTATGCACCTGACTGAGTACTCCGCTCGATCCAGTTCAGCGAGCGATAGCTCGCGGCCTCCCTGGAACGAATAAGGTCCAACGGGGTCCTGCTTGATGGCGGTAAACCCCATCTCGAGGAATCGCAGTGCGCTCTCCGCCGCAGCGTCCCCATCGTGGTACACGTCACCTCCGCCGCTGATCGGATTCCCTAAATGATTGATCTGGGTTGGATAGAGGTAGGAGTAGGTGCGTAGCCGTTCGTGGAACTTCCCGCCCAGCAGCTCATATACCGGTACGTCATGTGCCTTTCCTAGAATGTCCCAAATCGCCATTTCAATTCCGCTGAACACCCCCATCATGGAGATGTCGGGGCGTTGAGTGAACCCAGCCGAGTACACCCGTCGGAACATAGTTTCGAGATGGTGCGGGTCTTCGCCCTCCAAGAAGCGAGCGAACGTGTCTTGGACCATTGCTCCCACTAGGTCACCAGAAACGGGCACCCCATAGCATTCGCCTGTACCTGTTATGCCGTCATCTGTTTCGACTTCAACGAACACCCAAAAGGAACCTCCGATGCCGTTAGGAGGAACAGTGACATAGGTTTGCACCTTTTCTAGGCGCATGAGTTACTCGATGAGGAGTTAGTTCGGTAACTCGGTAATGAAAAGAGGAATTTCACGGTCAGTCTTTTCTTGGTACTCGGCATACGGGGAGAAAGCCTCCACTGACCGCTCCCACCACTCGGCGCGTTCCTCTCCGCTGAGCAACCTCACCGTCGTCTCGAAGGGCTCAGGACCGTCTTGGATAAGGACGGTCGAATTGGCCATCAGGTTGTGATACCAACCCGGGTGGTTAACCGCTCCTCCTTTTGATGCCACGATGGCGTACTGGCCTTCGTGCTCAACTTTCATTAACGGCACCTTGCGCACAAGTCCGGTGCGATGCCCCATAGTGGTCATCACAATGATCGGCAGGCCGGTGTCTCTGAGGGTGTTGCCCTCTTGGCCGTTCGAATTTTCATATACGTCAGCTTGCTCAGCTACCCATTCCCAGGTACTTGGGCCGTATTCGCCATCAAAGTTCATGGCCACACCCTAGGGGGCCATCATGCATCTGGCCATGGATCCGACATTTCCTTTGGAAGTAAGACTTCGAATGCGTTCAAGGTAAGGGATATGAGGCAGTAATAGCCGACGGTAGTAACAAGTTCAACTGCTCCGGCATCGGAAAAGGATTCCACCAATTCATCGTGAAGCTTCCTTGAAACTCGATGATCAGCTAGCAAGGTAGCGGTATAGCGATGAGCCAATTCCAGTTCACCACCCCAACCGGGATCTTCTCCAGCCGCCAAACGGTCGAGAGCCTCCGGATCTAACCCAGCTTTTATCCCGATGGCCTTATGTGCCGCGAACTCAAACTTTGCTTTGTAGTGAGCGCCCACCGTGCAAATCGCGACCTCGCGCACATCGGGCTGAAGCTTTGTGTTGAATCGAACCGCAGCGCCTAGGTCTAGTGCCGGATGACCTACGTTGGGTGCTGCTTGCCAGACACCAAATGGACCTCTCCCCCACACTTCTGGCCCAAGACCTTTTCTTGATCCCACTACGGCATCGCGCAAAGCTCGTTGGGCGTCATCTAAAGCATGCTCCTGGGGTATGTGAATACGACTCATCGACCACTCCATTTAGGTTCACGACGCTCGAAAAAGGCTCTAATACCTTCCTTGCGATCCTCGCTAGCGAAGACCTCTGTCCTAGCGTGGTCAGTGGCAGCCCAACCAAGAGTGTCTCCATCGGCCAAGATTCGTTCCATTGCTTGAACTGAATTACGAGTTGAGGTGGGAGAGTTAGCCGCGATTTGTTCAGCAAGAGCCACTGCCTCCTTCAACGCTTCACCAGGTTCGACTAATCGGTTCACTAACCCATACTGAAACGCCCTCTCTGCTGCAAGCTCTTCGCCCGTCAGAACCAATTCCTTCGCAATGTGTAGCGGCAACGACCGCAGTGCCCTAAATAGCCCGCCACTAGTAGGCAATACGCCTCTCTTAACTTCAGGTAGGCCTAATCTAAGGTCTTTCGACGCCACGATTAGGTCGCAACAGAACAAGATTTCCATACCTCCGCCAAGGGCTAAGCCTTCTGCAGCAGCAATGATGGGTTTCACTCTTTTTCGTCTAATGATCCCGTATTCTCCGCCTCGTTCAGTTTGTCCGCTTCCTTCTTTCAGGTCGCTCCCTGCAGAGAACATATCGGGGCCCCCGCTTAGAACAGCGACCCACAGCGTTGGATCGTCTTCAAACTGATCTAGCGCTTCGTTCAATGCAGTAGTCAATTGAAGGTCAAACGCGTTGCGCTTATCTCGGCGGTGGAGAGTAATGATGCACACAGGCCCATTGACCTCTGTCCGTACAAGTTCTGATTCCATGAGCAAGTCACTCGCTTTGTCAATGTCTTTCTGGTGAAAGGCAGCGTACTCTGATGCCGGTGACCGAAGCCCGAGTGGACCAGCGCATTCCGAACGTGTTCTCCGTGTCACCCTCAAGTCTCGACGAGCAAGAAACTCCTTTAATCTCTCGTAACCCCTATTTAGCTTTGGCCACAGGGTCTTTAGCTTTTGTCCTTGGGACCGTAAATGTCACAGTCTCCAACGTCGCATTTCCAGAAATTGTTCGTTCCTTCCCCGGAGTTAGCAACGGGATGACTGGGTGGATCATTGCCGGATATTCGCTGGCGTTCGCCTCAACCATGTTGGCGGGCGGACGTTTAGCAGACCGATACGGTCGCTTAACGGTCTTTCGCGTGGGACTCTTTGGTCTATTCATAGGGGCCTTAGGTGCAGGTCTCGCTCCATCTCCTCTGATTCTGGTTTTCGCACGCGCCGCACAGGGCATGTTTGGAGCACTCACGGTGCCATCATCGTTAGCTCTAGTTCTTCCACAATTTCCTCAAAACAAACAAGCGAGCGTTATCGGGATTTGGGCTGCGGCAGGAATGGTTGCTTCCGGCCTCTCCCCCGGTTTTGCCGCGTTGGTTCTTGAGGTCAGTTCATGGCGCTGGGTGTATTTGATTCTTGTTCCAATCGTTGCTCTGGGTCTGATAGGCGCCAAGTTATATCTACGAGAAACTGCCGAAGCCAAAGCCGACAGCCCACTTGATCTTCTCGGTGTGCTGATGGGTAGCGGCTCAGTGTTCCTGGTCGTATTGGGGACACTGCAGGGACGCAGTTGGGGCTGGCTTTCTCCCTACACGCTTGCTTGCTTCTTCGGAACAGCACTTCTAGTTCCGTTATTCCTTCTTCGCTCGTCACGACATCCAGAACCGCTGTTTGATCCCGGTTTGTTTCGCATCCGATCATTCACTATTTCCAATATTGCCGTTACGTTCGCCATGGTCGGTGCTTTCACCAGCTGGTTTTTGTGGCCGTTATTCCTTACGGAGGTTTGGGAGTACAGCAAAGCAAAAGTTGGTTTGGCATTTACCCCGTCCCCTGTTCTTTCCGCGGTGGTAGCTGTTCTCGGTGGTCGTTGGGCAGACAGACGAGGGTTCCGGGGCATCATGGCTCTCGCAGCGTTGATAGCCACAGTTGGATTCTTGTGGCTCTACTTCTTCCTCAACGAAGAGGTCCAGTTTTGGTTTGCATTCTTTCCTTCATCGGTCATGTTTGGCTTAGGCATGGGAGTTCTTGCAAGTCAGCTCAACAGCGCTGCTTTGAGAGATATTCCTGTCGACTCCACCGCCACCGCAAACGGTATCCACCAAAGTCTCAGGTACGCCGTTGGAGGCATGGGTGCGGCTACTGCGATCACTGTTTTGAACGGGACCCATGAAGTACAGCGATACAGCCTTATGTGGCTTTTGTTGGGACTCCTCATGTTCCTGGTAGCACCCCTCATGTGGTTTCTATATCCCAAAGAGTCAAATGCTGGGCAAAATCAGCGTAGGGCATGAGATACTTACCAAATGGCTGACACCGAAACATCCTTCGACAAAGACAGAGCACGCGCTTTCACATCCAGAGCACTTGGAATTCTCAACGACGGTGCCTTGTCACTAATGATGAGCATCGGCCACAAGACAGGTCTTTTTGACTCGATGGATGGGCAAGAGCCCTCGACCTCCGGCGAGATTGCCGCAAATGCAGGACTCGACGAACGATACGTGCGGGAGTGGCTTTCAGCGCTCGCCTGCGGGGGCATAGTGGATTATGACTCCAGCGATGAGACATTTCGCTTACCGCAAGAACACTCCGGCCTCCTGACACGACGCGCAGGGCCTCTAAACCTGACGGTCCCCATGCAACAAATTTCCTTATTAGCTGAAGTAGAGGATGACCTCGTAGAAGTATTCAAAGAAGGCGGAGGGTTGAGCTACGAGAAGTTCCCCCGGTTCCAGGCCCTGATGTCAGAGTCAAGCGAACGTCGATTCCGTAGTGGCCTCGTTAACCAAGTAGTGCCGTTGCTCGATATGAATGAAGCTCTCACCACAGGCATAGATGTAGCAGACGTTGGCTGTGGCAGTGGCCTCGCTAGCTATCTCCTCGGCAAAGAGTTCCCCAATAGCCGCTTTGTGGGGTTCGATATGTCAAGCGACGGCATTTCCCACGCCTCCCAGACGGCCGCGGACCTCGACAACGTCTCCTACGAAATAGCAGACGCCGCTGCCTTAAACCAAAGCGAGCGCTTCGACCTGGTAACGACATTTGATGCAATCCATGACCAAGCACGCCCCAAGGATGCGCTAGCAGGTATTTTCGCCATGCTTCGTTCTGGTGGCACCTACCTATGCGTGGAGCCCAAAGCTTCTAGCGTTTTGGAAGACAATATGGGCGACCCAATGGCGCCGTTCATGTACACCATTTCAACCATGCACTGCATGACGGTATCTCTTGCCTATGGTGGCGACGGTCTTGGCACAGCCTGGGGGCATCAACTAGCAACCGAGTACCTAACTGAAGCGGGATTCACGGATATCAAAATCGAAGGCATCCGCGACGACCGAGGCAACAACTACTTCATCAGCACAAAGCCCTAATGGATGAACCGGGTATCCACTAACCGCCTTGACGCACTAAATCCTCAACCGGGACTCCTGATTCAAATCGTTCAACGAGTTCATCGGCATCGAACAAAACACCTATGGGATTGTCCCGAAAGACCGGGCCGTTCATGAAGTCAAGACCCGCCTGCGGGTCTTCGAAATTTTCCACCTGTAACTCGATGCGGTTTCCATCCGGGTCCTTGTAATACATCGAGGTTGTCATCCCATGGTTAATAGTTCGCTCCGGCAAAATTCCTTGGTCCCTTAAACGGACATAATTCGATAGCAGGTCTCCTAGCGAGTCGTAAGTGAACGCAACATGGTCAACCCCGTTCCCCTCAGGATCAGGACCTTTTTCAAAGCCCCGATCCAAAAACGCAATGCGGTGATGCTCATGGTCAAAAGTTGCGAACGCAATCATCTTGTTCCGATGAACAACCTTCGCATCCAATACTTTGCAGTACCAGTCGGCGAGTCCATCAATATCGCTCGTCCGCAACACAAAGTGCGCAAGTCTTGCCGGTGAGGTCACGACTTCTCTCCTATACCTGCTCTTTAGCGACGCTTTCTATCCAGTCACTAAGTTCATGGTAGGCGTCAAGACGGTGCAAGTCTGGATATTTTTCGGGGAGTCCTTCCGGAGCACGAAATAAACAACTGGCGTCAGCTTGGCAAAGCATTCCAATGTCGTTGTGCGAGTCACCAATAGCAGTCACGTGGTATCCAAGCGCCTGATAGCCCAGCACCGCCTTCAACTTGGCGTCTTCCGTTCGCGGGATAAAGCGAGTAATTCGATCCTGATCCAAATGTAAACGATGGCAAAGCAGATGCGGGTAGCCCAATAGTTCCATAAAGTGCCCGGCGAACTGCTCGAAAGTATCTGATAGGACCACCACCTGATATCGGACTCGCAATTGGTCAAGAAATGTACGTGCTCCCTCCAACAAACCGAGATCCGAGATCACTTCCTGTATCAGCTTCAATCCGATGTCGTGTTGCGCTAGAACCGATATGCGATGATCCATCAGCTTCTGATAGTCAGGTTCGTCGCGCGTGGTGAGTTGGAGTTCAGGAAGTCCTGTCCGACTCGCTACAGCGATCCAAATTTCAGGCGTGATAACGCCTTCCATGTCTAACGCGATGATCCGTTGCACAATGAGACAGCCTTGCACCTAGTCGGGGTCGTATAACAAATCGAAACTCCGAAGGAGTACCGTATCTACATGGCTACTACCCGAAGCCACGACGAACTTGTCAATTCTATGACCGGAGGAATGATCCGACAGCATTCACCCTTCGTCGCGACCACGAATCTTCGACCAGATGGCCGACCAACATCTGCCTTGAGAGCCGAGCTCCGAACCATTAACAATCTTGCCAACGCGTGGACGTGTCTTTTGTCAATAGCGACGCCTGTGACGCTTATTGGCGTCGCCTTATGGGTCGGCCATTGGCTTATAACCCTGCCCATCGTGCTTCTCATGGGCTTCGTACAAAATCGAATGTTTATTTTGCATCACGAAGGCGCCCACCGACTTCTGTTCTCAAACCGCAAACTCAACGATTTGATCGGCATAACTATTTTTGGGTGGCTGTCTTTTGGAACGGGCACTCACGCATATCGCCGAGCTCACGCAAATCACCATCGAGATGAGTTCGGAGCCAAGGAACCCGATTTCTTGCTGTATGCGCTGTATCCAATTACAGGTGCGTCAATGAGGAGAAAATTTCGTCGGGATATAAGTGGGGTGTCCGGATATCGAATTTTACGACCTCGTTTAATTGGGATAGTTACAAAAAGATTTTGGCGAAACAGCCTCCGGTTCTATTTAGGGCAGTTCGTAATCTTCGTACTTTTTGTAATCGCTGGGAACCCCTTCGCCTACCTCTACTTATGGCTCCTTCCGTTTATGACTGTGTACCAGGTGGTCAACCGGCTTAGAGCTATCGCTGAACATGGAGGCATGACGCGTTCGGCGGACCGACGTCAGACAACGCATCACATTCAACAAGGCATGTTGGCTCGAATCTTCCTTGTCCCATTGTCCGTTGGTCATCACCTTGCTCACCATGTAGATAGCGGAGTGCCATTTCGCAACTTGCCGCGGCTAACTCGTCTACTAGAGCAAGGTGGCTACATCACTGACAAAAACACTTGGCCAAATTACCGGTCACTATGGCGAGCCCTTGCAACCAAGGCCGAAGCGTGACCCTCCGCACCACTTGCGTCGGCTCTTGGCCGATCCCTTTTGGTTTGCGACCCGAGTTAAAGCGCTATTACGCGGGAGAAATCGACGACGTTGCCGCAGACGACCTGTTAGCGAAGGCAGCCCGGATCTCAATGGACGAAATGATCGCGTGTGGTGTCGATCAAATCATGGGCGGCGAGGTTTGGGGTCCCGATTTCGTTCACCACGTCCCACCTCGACTGAGCGGCCTTGAAACCATCCAGCCCCGGGACACCTCGAAGGGATACGACGGAATTGGCCGTTACCGCATCATTGGCAATGTTGCAGCGCCTCATGGAACAGGGCATGCGCTCGCGTACAGAAGAGAACAGAAGATTGAACCTCGACTAGATAAGGCTGCTGTGCCAAGCCCCCTCACTATGACACTGGGCATGGAGCAAGACCCTCGACTAAGAGAGCAAATCCCCAACTACGTGGCGATAGTCCAAGAAGAAGTGCGAGATATGGTCAAAGCAGGTGCCGCTGAAATTCAACTTGACGCTCCTTCCGAGGCCACAGCACTAGTGAACGGAACAGCCACTGCAACCGATCTCATCGGGGATTTAGTGGCACCGTTTGAGGGCACAACCGGAGTCATTCGAACAATCCATTTCTGTCTAGGAGATATTTCGAGACGAGCCGGAACCGAAGTGCAAAACCTTTCATCCCTCCTGCCTCTGCTTCAAATATTGGACGGACACGTGGATCGCGTGCACCTTGAATGTAGCCATCCTGGCCAATGGCGAGATCGACATCTTCTAGGTGAGATTCCCAACTCAATAGAAATAATTGCTGGTATAGCGGACGTAAAAGATAAACCTCAATCGGTGGAGGTCTTAACCGAGCGAATAGATTCAGTCCTTCAAGTTCTCGAGGAGAAACGCCTGCTGCTCTCCACCTCTTGTGGATGCGGACGAGTGCCACACGACGAAGCGATTCGTTTGTTACGAAACTTAGCTAAAGCTGCTCGCGGTGAGTGATGCATTAGCCCTAGGGGAACAGTACGGGTGGGCCGGCAGCGACCCCAACGCTCCGGGGCTAGAGGAACGCCGAGAACAACTCCGCGAACACAGCGGCATGAACGGACTTGAGATTCTGAATCCTGATCAGCTAAACGACGCAAAGCGGCTGTTCTATCGGGATGGGTTCGTAGTCATACGAGACGCTTTGAACTCACAGCAACTATCAACAATTAGAGACGGGTGTGCCCGTGTCGTATCGGACATCATGAAGCGCGACACCGAACGACTTGGAAATAGGGGCTCCCACAGGTACAGCTTCGGCTCTGCGAGCACAACGGGCCATCAAGTGCATCAGCCGGAGTGGGCCATGCTCATCGACCTTCCATCGGTTACCCCAATAGTTGAAGCAATCTTCGAGTCTCCCGATTACATATGTCGAGGAGGGGGCGGCGATTTCTGTCTACCTGGCGCGGTTGACTATCAACCTCTTCACAGTGATGTAGCCGACCGGCGGGAGAAAGCGGAACACCTCGCCGCTGCAGACAGTGACGGGTCCAGATTTTCTGGCTCCTTTTGGGATCCGCGCGGATTGATGACCCTTAGAGACTTACCGTGCCCTTACGTCTGTTGCAATTTCTTGATGACCGACTTCACCGCTCTCAATGGACCGACACGGCAAATTCCCGGGACCCAAAATTCCAGAGAGCCGATCCCTGCTCTAGAGAAGGAGCCGATGTGGATGAAATACAGCACCGTTTGTCCTGCCCCTGCGGGCAGCGTCCTTATTCGAGATCCAAGGGCGTGGCATGGTGGGACACCAAACCTCTCTAACGAACTTCGGGCAATCCCCAATATCGAGTTTTACGCACCGTGGTTTCACGAGCCAATGGCCCGATCCATGCCCCGTGAGATCTACCAATCACTTTCGAAGCACGGTCGACAAATTTGTCGATATATCGTGACCGATGACGATCTCCAGGAATCCATTCGACATGACCTCGGGGGAACTCCCGGACTACTTCGAACCGACTAACAAAATGTGCACGCAGGAGCAAGGGTGTCCTCATATCAAGATTTAGAAAATAAAGTTGTTCTGGTAACGGGCGCTGGAAGCGGAATCGGTCAGGCGATAGCGCTCCGATTCGCTGAACAGGGCGCTCAGGTAGCAGTCAACGATGTAGAACCGACCGCCGCTTCCGCAACGGCCGAACAAATCAGTCAATCGGGTGGCTCAGCACTTCCCACACCTGGCGACGTTTCTAATAGCGAAGACGTCGATTCGATCTTTGCTTCTACTGAAGCTGCTATAGGTCATGTCGAAATCTTGGTGAACAACGCTGGTCTTGTCGGGCCCATGTTGCATTTTTTTGAAGCGGACGAAGCCTGGTGGCGGAAGATTATTGATGTCAACCTGACAGGGCACTTCCTTTGCGCACATCGAGCAGCTCGACCTATGGCTCAAGCTGGCTCTGGCGTGATCATCAATATGTCCTCGGGAGGCGCCACTCGTGCGCACCGCGCGTTCACTGCCTATGACGCCACTAAAGGTGGTATCGAAGCTTTCACCAGGGCGTTAGCGCTGGATCTTGGACCCTACGGAATCCGAGTTAATGCGCTTATGCCCGGCTCTATAGACACAAGTGGTCTTGACGCTGATCAGCGGACTCTAAGAGGCGAAAATATCCCTATGGGCCGCATTGGGGAGCCCCATGACATGACGGGCCCAGCGTTGTTCTTGGCATCGGAAGCGTCCGGATACATAACTGGCGATGTGATCAAGGTAGATGGAGGGATGCTGGCACAACAACGCTCAGCAACCGTAGATATCAAACCGCCAAGCGACTTTCCAGACATGGACGACTTAACCTGACCTAGCCCCGTTGCGCCACATCCCCCACATTGTTGGACCATTCGGCAGAGCAATTTCATGGATAACGTCAAAACCAAGACGTTCATATAGAGGAATGTTTCGTGGACTTGAACTCTCTAGGTAGCAAGGATGTCCGTCATCATCAACGAGATCCAACGTGTGACCGATAATCGCCCCACCGTGACCGTGTCCAGCGAGGGACGGTTCGACTCCCACCGTGTTGAGATAAAAGTGCGACTCTCCAGGATGAGCGGTTCCAATCATCGATAGGCCTTCCGCCAGTTCGGATGTGCGGTCAGGGTTCGCACCCAAGACCAGATACCAGAGTTGATTGAAAGTTCCCCTTTCATGGAGATCGCGACCCGGTGGAGACCAAACAGTCCCCGCGACGATTTCATCACCCCCTATCAAAACCCAGCTGGCGTCCATCTCCAGAGCGCTCTCAACTTCAACACGCATCCAAGCTTGAGCGAGTTTCAGTCGATATGTCGGTTCAGGAAACAGCCACGACATGAACGGATCTTCCTTGAAGGCACGCGCCAGCACGAGACTCAACTCCCGCACATCCCCGAACTCAGCTTGCCGAATATCGAACTGTTCAGCCATCGAATGACCTCTCGTTACTTCCTATCGCTATGCGCCCTTGATGCTTTCAAGCACCGGGAGCAGGTACTCCAAGAATTTCGTCGGATTCTCCGACATAGGAAAATGCCCAATGCCTCTCATCTCACAATAAGACGACCCCTGAATCGCTTCATGCGCTTCGCGACCCTTCTCCAAAGTCGCACTGAAGTCGTATTCACCGGAAAAGATGTGAACTCCGACCTCGGATGTGTCGATAGTCGATGCTGAGTCTCTTAAGTCGTATTCTGCTATGTAATACCAAAGGTCCCCTAGGAACACTGGGGGCCAGCCAGCTGCGTATGCCTGAGCGGTTTCCTTTCTGTAAGGAAGTGGTGACGATGGAGCAGTAAGACCTTCCATCATGGTGGCTTTGGTTTCGTTAGAAACTTGAGGATGCCAGAAGCCCTCTAACGCATTCAGATTGCCACCGACGTGGAGAGCGCCTTCAACCGAGATCACCGCCCGGAACCTTTCCGGATGTTTCTGGGCTAAATCCAGAGCCAGTAATCCTCCAACAGAGCAGCCCATAAAGACCGGCTGGTTTAGTTCGAGAGCATCAGATATAGCGATGGGGACCGACCGTAAAAAGTCACCATTAAGTCGGTATGTCTCAGACCACCATTCGCGACCTACCGGTGGCACTGACTTGCCATGAAAAGGCAGGTCGTAGGCTATTAACCGGAAGTGGTCGGTGATAGCTGAAGATTCGAAGAGATGCCGCCATTGCACCCCATGAGAGCCCGCCGTGTGTTGCAAAAGAAGAGGTATTCCTTCCCCTGCTTCTTCTAAATAGATTCTGTGTTCAACACCTTGAAGATCAATGCGTAAATATCGACCAATAGGACTATCGAATGACCCGTGGCCTTGTCCTTCTCGAACACGATTCGCTGGCACGGGTGATGGGCTGCTAATCAATTCGCAAACCCTTTGGATGGCCGGCAAATATTGCCACCAAGTGAGGCGATCGCCCTGCCACGAAAGTCCGCCTCGGCCTGTGGCGATGTTGATGTCGTTCATGAAGCGAGGCGGATTGGCACTCAAAACTTGGTCCCAGATCTCCTGAGGCCCGCTGATTGTTACGACGCCAGCGCCAGGTGTTGGCAGTCCTTCTTCTAGTTCGCCCTCTTTGACACGGACTCCGTACTCCTCTGCGCCTATTTCGAATCGCACTCCCCCGCTCCAATGTCTTGATGCCATCTGAAACGCTGGATCGTTTAGACACAGCGAGTGCATCAACTCAGATGTCAGCTGCGCCATGGTCACTTCCTTTCATTGCCATTCTTGCATTATGGTTCCCCAACTAACCGGGGGGCTGTTTAGCCTTATCAGTAATGAACCGTTGCTACCCTCAGCGAAAGGGAAAACAATGACTGTTACTTTACGAGACACCTTCGAGCCAGGGCTACCGCCCAATGACGAGCATCCGTATCGTTCCGGTGTCTGGCGTCCTCAGCACCGCGAATATGACGCCTGGGACATGGACGTCGTAGGTGAAATACCTGAGGACCTCAACGGTGTTTATCTTCGTAACACCGAAAACCCTCTTTTCGAGCCGATCAAGCGCTATCACCCATTTGATGGTGACAGCATGATGCATTCCATTTCGTTTGAAAATGGTGAGGCTCACTACGCAAATCGCTTCGTACGTACCGATGCCTTCATCGCTGAACAAGAGGCTAAGCAAAGCCTCTGGGCCGGAATCGCCGAACACCCATCTAACGCGATTGCTGATTACGGCTGGGGCGCCCGGACTTTCATGAAAGATAACGCTTCAACTGACGTGATTGTCCATGGAGGTGTCGCACTCGCGAGCTTCTATCAGTGTGGGGAACTGTATCGACTAGATCCGCGAACCCTAGAAGACCTTGGAAAGACGACCTGGAACGGCTTTTTCCCTAATGAAGGCGTGTCTGCCCACCCCAAAATCGATGAACATACTGGAGAGTTGCTCTTCTTTAGCTATTTCACCGAAGCCCCCTACATGCGGTACGGCGTTGTCAGCCGTTCAGGAGAGCTCACGACTCATCTAGATATCCCACTGCCTGGGCCACGCCTTCCTCATGACATGGCCTTCACGGAAAATTGGTCAATACTCAACGACTTGCCTCTTTTTTGGAGCCCTGAGGCCCTCACCGAGGGGTACTACTCCAATATTTTTGATCGCAACCTCCCCAGCAGGTTCGCGTTGGTTCCCAGACACGGCTCAACTGAAGAGATCTTGTGGTTCGAAGCGGATCCAACATTTGTTCTCCACTGGACCAACGCTTACGAAGACGGGGACTGGGTGATTTTAGATGGATTTTTCCAACACAATCCGACTGCTCGTGGCATCGACCGAGGGACCGGTCATCATAAAGGGTTTGAAACTTTAGATATGAATGTCCTTCAAGCCAGAGCCCACAGGTGGAGATTTAACACTGTCACCGGTGAATGCAAAGAAGAGTCTATGAGCGACACCTGCGCTGAGTTCCCCATGATCAACGGCCGTCATGCGGGTAGAGCACATCGTTACTCATACAACGCTCGCTGCGCACCGGGACTGTTCGCATTTGATGGCTTAATCAAACACGATCTAGACACGGGCGCCGAAGAGCTCTACGAATTCGAGCCGGGAGTTTTCATCAGTGAGACGGTCATGGCCCCAAGAGATGGTGCTCTAGCCGAAGATGACGGCTATCTCGTTACATTTTCGTCAGATATAAACCGAGACCTCTCCGAAGCACTCATTTTTGACGCCGGAGATCCCACAGCGGGACCTATATGCCAAATTCGACTTCCTGAGCGAATTTGCAGTGGGACTCATTCCACCTGGTCACCCGCCTCAGACCTTTAGAGACAAGACCACGAGGGCTTCACGTCATGGAGGTAGGGTCCAAGAGAGGCAAGACATCCATCCCCAGCGCTGCGCGATATGTGTTGTGGTAATGATGAAGTGCTGGTTCATTCCTGCCGAAAATCACGTGCTCTAGCGTTCCGCTTTTCGCCGATCGCTGCTGACTTGCGCTTGCTACATAGTCTTCGTCGCGAATGATCGCGGCAAAGCCTTGTGCAATTTCCGAAAGCGCTTCTAAGGGCGCCGTCTCCAAGAGGGCCTGCCGCTCACCTGTAGGGTTATCAGATCCAGCAGCGCCTGCTTGGTTGCCCTGCACGTAAAAAGAAATGACGCTTGTGTGTTTGCCGGGGTTAATTTCGTCGGGATACGCCCGAACCACGTAGAGCCCCCACTCACTAGGCATCACAATGTTGTTGGGAAAGACCCAGTAGACAGGCAGACCCGCTACGGTGATATCCCACTGATCCTCAGGCCACTCTCGCATTTCCTGTATAGCTTTTTTGCACAGAATCATCCGATGATTTTGACCATACGTGTCGTAACACTGGACGTTTCCTTGAAAAAAGTTCGCTAAAGAATCTCGATGCAGAGAATTGAAGTGATACGTCTCCCCAAAGGTATCCATGGCGAGCTTCCAGTTGCATTGGATCTCATATCGATCGCCGCCGAGCCGACCGTACGAACCAAAATTCCAGGAAGCAAACTCTTGAGCCAGGTCTTCACCGAGGAGCTGATCTATATCAACTGATCCTGCAGGGTCTGGATGGACAAACAAAAACCCATATTTTTCCTCCGTCGGTAACTCAACCAAACCGAAACATTCTTTGTTGATTTCTCCAAATTGTTCTTCTTTGGGAACCCCAACTAAGGCCCCTTTAGGGTCGTAGGACCAGCTATGAAATGGGCATACGAAACGTCGCTTAACGCCCCGTTCCTCTTCTTCGACAGCTACTCCCCTATGCCGGCAAGCATTAACGAAGGCACGAAAACGACCATCCTCATCGCGCGTTGCCAATATTCGTGTAGCGAGGTCGTCAACGGTGAAAAAAGAACCCGGCTCCGGTAAATCACACGAAAGACCTAAAAGCTGTGGATGGGAATCAAAAAACAGTTCCCGCTCTTGGGACGCCCGGGCTAAATCGGTGTAACTGTTAGTTGGATTGAGCCTGACGCCTCCCGCATCTACATTTGTGCCCGAATCCAACCGAGATAAGAGAACTTTTATCTGGGTTAATTGCTCGTTGCGCTGCATCGCTCTGCCCCCAAAGATCACTAGCTAGCAAATTGCAACTGTGAAAAGATTAGTGGGTTAATCATGACAAACATGTCCCTTGACCGAATTGAGTCTTCGAGCGGGTATTGGAACTCGCCGTGGCCCGTTGAATGCGGCGGCAACAGACGCCAAAAAGCTCGAAGCGGCAGTTTGGACGCTGCAGACTCCGAGGCCAGCGTCACCCTCGTTCGAAATGACCGTTGGAACGTAATGACGGTTCGAAGAGACCCAAACGAATGGTACGTCGGAGGAACTATGCCTGCGTTCGTCGGACCACCTCCATATGGATGGGTCACTCGCTTCGATCCAATATCGCTCGAAACGGTAGCGGAATCCCCGCAGCTTCCTTGCGGTGATCACGTCTGGTGCGGAGCCATTTTGGTCCATGCAGACGGAACCGTTATGTCCGTCAACGGATCTTTCCTGCATCGCTTAGATCCCAACGACTTGTCGATTCTTAACGAACGACGTCTTCCGGTAGACCGAGCCCACAACGGTTTACTGTCTCTCTCCGACGGAACCTTAGTCACTAAAGATTTACGCCTGGAGGGCCAAGGCGGAACAACGCTTACCTTTCTAGAGCCCACAACTTTGGAAGTCATAGACACGTTGCTGCTCCCAGAAGGATCAATGGGTCGAATTGCTGCCGACTTCCAGGAAGGCGCCGACTTTATCTACGTACCGGGGATAGAACACATCTGGAAGATCGATGTAGTCAAGGGCCAACCCGAGATCTCTGATTGGCGATGCCGTTACCGATCTCGTGAGTCAGATTCAGGTCTCGCTTGGGACTCATGCATCTCCGACGGTCACCTATGGTTGATGGACTGCGGCGACATTGAAGGGGTGAGAGCTATTCACCACAGACTCCCCAACGGCCGATTCGATGAGGCAGCCGGCAATCTTCTCTCTTGGCAACGAGCAGCTCCTTGGGGCAGCCCCCAACGATTGTTGCGAATAGAACAGCGTTCCGCTCGCCTAGATTCCCTGGAACCATTCGGGACGCCAGGCGGGGGGATTATTGCTCCCCCGGTAAACGTCCCTGAACTTGGCATAGCCATAGCCTGGGATTCCATCAACGGTGGACTTGCTGGAATTTCTACCTCCGGGGAACTGTCTCCTGTCTGGCATTTGAACGTTAAGCCATCTATGCAGCCGGTCGTCTTCCCGGATTCCGGTGAACTGGTCATCAACGACTTTACGGCCGACCAAACAGATGACTTGATTGTCGTTGATATTGAAACCGGCCAGTTGTTGAGCAGGGTCAACACCGGGTCACGTCTAGCTAACGGAATGTTTCTCACCGCTGGCGACAACCGAGACATTTACTATTGCTCAACTTTGTTCTGGGCCAGAGTGGCTTGGATATAAGTTCTACGCCCTGTTAACTAACAGTGCTTAGATTCCAAGTAAGGTCAGGTCATGGACGAAATGCACGAAGCCGTCACGGCGGTACTGGGTGAGATCGATTTCGATCCCGAAGAATTACACACTAAATATCTTTCTGAACGAGATAAGCGTTTACGAGACGACCACAATGAGCAGTACGTTGAGGTTTCCGGTGAGTTCTCGAAATACCTTGACGACCCTTACGAAGAGACCATCGAACGGGCGCCTTTGTTCGATGAGGTTGAAATCGCAATTATTGGTGGTGGTTTCGGCGGTTTGTTGATGGGTGGAAGACTCCGCGAGGCCGGATTCACAGATATTCGCGTTATCGAACGTGGCGGGGATTTCGGTGGGACCTGGTATTGGAATCGCTATCCCGGAGCGATGTGTGACGTTGAAAGTTATTGCTATTTGCCGATGCTTGAGGAACTCGACTACATACCAAAGCACAAGTATTCCTTCGCTCCAGAGATCATGGAGCACACACAAAACATCGGCCGACATTACGGGCTATATGAGAAGGCCTGCTTCAGCACCTCCGTTACCAGGCTCTCTTGGGACGAAAGCATCTCTCGATGGGTGATCGAAACTGATCGAGGCGACCGAATGAAGGCCCAGTTTGTTGCCATGGCCAACGGACCACTTAACCGGCCCAAGCTTCCTGGCATTTCGGGACTATCGGACTTTAAGGGTCACACATTTCACACCAGCCGTTGGGATTACGAGTACACCGGTGGTGACAACAGCGGAAACTTGACCGGGTTGAGCGACAAAAAAGTGGCGATTATTGGAACGGGTGCTACCGCCATCCAGTGCATCCCCCATCTTGGAGCCTCTGCAGAACAACTGTATGTATTTCAAAGAACGCCGTCCTCGGTCGATTATCGAAATAACCGCGAGACCGATCCTTCATGGGCCGAGTCTCTTGAACCCGGTTGGCAATACCGACGGATGGACAACTTCAACACATTGGTAGCAGGCGGAGATCAGGATCAAGATCTGGTTTCCGATGGTTGGACCGACATCTTCCGAAACTTAACGGGGACCGCCGCCAAACTCGCCGGCAGAAAACTAGGACGGCGCATCACTGGGAGGGAGAAGGGCTATCTAATGAAGATGGCCGATTACCAGAAGATGAATTCGATCCGCGATCGCGTAGACGATGTTGTAGAAGATGCTGCCACTGCGGAAGCTTTGAAGCCTTGGTACCGGCAATTCTGCAAGAGGCCCTGTTTCCATGACGAATATCTCCCCACTTTCAACTTGCCCAACGTCACACTTGTAGATACAGAGGGAAGGGGCGTTGAGCGCGTCACTGAGAATGGTGTTGTCGCTGGCGGTGTCGAGTACGAAGTTGATTGCATCGTATTTGCGACCGGTTTCGAGGTCGGTACCGGCTACACGCGACGAGCCGGCTACGACATCCTGGGACGAAACGGACAGGCCCTTAGCGAAAAATGGGGAAACGGTCCTCGGACATTGCATGGGATGCAAACAGCCGACTTCCCAAACTGCTTCTTTCTAGGGTTCACACACACCGCTGTAACGGTCAACGTTCCCCAAGCATTAAACGAGCAAGCCATGCACATTTCTTACATGATTTCCCAAGTACGGGACCACGGGGGGTCAGTAATTGAGGCCACTGATGAAGGCGAGCAAATGTGGGTTGATGAGATGCATGACAAATCCAAACTCGGAGAGCGGTTCCGAGCCGAATGCACGCCGGGTTACTACAACAACGAAGGCAAGGCTGGAAATCCCGACGGTTTCTTCACTACTAGCTATGGAGCAGGTCCTATACGCTTCCATCGCATATTGAGCGAGTGGCGAGATGATGGACAACTCGAAGGAGCCGAAATCTCTTAGTTGTGCTTAATTGAGATTGAGGACTACGTCTCCAATCTGATCTGAAGTTCGGTTCTTTTGATCACTGACGCGACATTTCCGCATTGCCGTTTGCGTCGTCCTCTTGTCGCGTTTTCGCAGCTAATTGGATTGTGATTTCTTGTAGATCACCTGTGAACTCAAAAGGAGCCTCATATCGGGGAGATACAGGAGAACCTGCGTCTCTGCCTACGCTTGCACCCATCGAACTAATCATCCCCATCAGAAAAGGCAGCTGAATGGACCCAGAGGGCGTTCCATTTACTGCGATTTCGATCCGACCAGCCCCCTCTTCTAGTCGTTGCACCAGAACAGAGAGTTCATTGTTGCCTGAGACCAGTGGGATCGTTGATTCCAAGACTGAGTGGTCCTTGAACGCGTTGTAGTCAACAACTAACTGCGAGTTTTGAATGAAGATTGTGATTCCTGCATTTTCATTTCCGCGAGCGTAAATCACACCCTCATCGTCAGTGTCACAATTCAACATCGCCTCAAGATGCCACGATCTTCCAGATGGAGAGGGAGACACCTGAGCCGGTATTGACGACATCGGGGGGCGGTAGCGGTATTTACGATGGCTTGGGTGTGGTGAGTGATCGTCAATGCGAGACCTGAAGAGTTCGAGCGTACGATCATCTAACGGCAATACGCCATTTAGCTCTGCTTGTTCCCACCAGATATCAATTAATCGCTCCAATCTTTCGGGTTGGGTCTTGGCCAGGTCCGTGCACTCAGATGCATCTACAGACAGGTTGTATAGCTCCCATCTGTCGTCCTCAAAAGGTTCTCCCTGCTTATGGCGGGCGACGGCTTTCCAGTAGATACCTTCGTCTTCAGCGACCAGCGCCCTTGAACCAAACTGCTCGAAATATTGAAGCTTGTTGGTGGCTGGTGCCTCGGCGGTGTTGAGGATCGACGCGAAGGAAGATCCAGTTATCGGGAGCTGCTCATACCCTCTGTAGTCACCTGGCGGCGTCACAGCTAGTAGTTCGTAGAGGGTCGGGACGATATCGGATACGTTTACAAATTGTGACCGAAACGACCCGTTCTCATCGGCATTGATCCCGTCAGGCCAATGGATAATCATCGGGACGTGCACGCCACCTTCATGAGTATTTTGCTTGTACCACTTAAACGGAGTGTTGCCACACTGGGCCCAACCCCACGGGTAGTTGCAGTGGCTATGGGGTCCGCCGATGTCGTCGATCTCCTCAATTAAATCGTCTGGAGAATCAAACACGCCGTTGAAGAACTTCATTTCATGCAGCACCCCATAGGGGCCTCCTTCTTGCGAGGCGCCGTTGTCAGCCAGAAAAACCAAAATGGTGTTATCTAGCTCACCCATTTCCTTTAAACCATCAACAAATCGTCCTATTTGATCGTCGGTGTGATCCAAAAACGCAGCGAATGCTTCTTGTAGCCTGCAGGCGACTGCTTGGTGAGATGCGGGAAGGTCCCTCCAAGCTTCGACGCCTCTGTTGCGGGGTGCGAGCTGGGTCTCTTCTGAGGTAACGCCAAGCTTTATTTGCTGCCGATACCAGTCATCCCGAGTGATGTCCCAACCCTGATCGTAACGTCCGCGATACTTCTGCAGATACTGATCAGGTGCCTGATGTGGAGCGTGCGTGGCGCCGAAGGGCAGATAAGCAAAGAACGGGCGGTCCGCGCGAATCCCTTTACTGTCGTTGATCATCTTCAGGAGTTGATCAACCAAGTCTTCACTTAAGTGATAGTCGCCTTCTGCCTTAGCAGGTGCTTCGATGTGCTGGTTGTCGACAACAAGCTCTGGGTGAAACTGATCAGTCTCCCCTTCAAGAAATCCGTAGAAGCGGTCAAAGCCTCTCCCTAACGGCCATTGGTCGAAGGGCCCGGCAGCAGAAATGTCGTTGGTTGGGGCAAGGTGCCATTTCCCAGCACAGAATGTGACGTATCCCTCTGACTGCAGAACTTCAGCAATTGTGGCTGCATGGTTGGTTATGTGTCCTAGTTGGTGGGGGAATCCGGTTTGATGGTTCGATACGGATCTCATTCCTACGCTGTGTTGCGACCTCCCAGTCAATAGTGCAGCTCGGGTGGGAGAGCAGAGCGGTGTGACGTGGAAGTTTGTGAATCGAAGACCGTTGTTAGCAAGCCCGTCTATGTGTGTGGTGTCTATGTCTGAGCCGTAGCAGCCCAACTGCGCGTATCCGGTGTCGTCGAGCAGGATAATTACGACGTTTGGGGCCTCTCTCCCCGGGTGTTGCTTGGTGGGAAAATGAGCTTCGGACTCTTCGAGGGTCCTTCCTATTCGTCCCTGGAATTCTGGTACAGGTTTAATCGTCACGATGTCCTTTAGAGGGAAACTGTTGTGAGGTCCTCACCTATCACTATTTCGCCGTGAAAGTGTTTCTGGGCCTCGTCGATCCAGTCGCTGTATTGCTCCTGATTTGGCGCTGGAACCATGTGCGTGAGGACGAGCCTTTTTGCATTAACTCGTTCTGCGGTTTGCGCTGCTTGTTGTACATCTGAGTGGTAATCCAAAATGTCGTGCATCATGGAGTTAGGGCTCAAGCTGACAAGATCGCTGCGGATCACAGTCTGAACGTAGGCGTCTACCTCTCTAGCCAGTTCGTCGACACCTTCACAGGGCACCGTGTCCCCGACTAGCGCTACGGCTATCTCGTTCTGTTCTATGCGGTAACCCAATGTTGGTCTAACCGGTGCATGTTCAGTTGCTGCGGTTCTGATTAACAGCTCGCCAATCATGAATTGTTCTCCCGCAGCAAGTTCAACTACTTCGACTAGCGGCCCGTTTGTTAGTTCTTCGTGATGTTCGATGCGGTAGCTGATATCTGCCTCTAAGGCGTGTATTTGCCGGTTCACGAACTCCTTAGTCCCTGGAGGGCCGTATATCGGTAGCGCTACGTTGCCCTGACTCATGATCCAGTGAGTAGTGATGACGTCGTTGAGGTCGCAGATGTGATCACTGTGTAAGTGGGTTATAAGCACGGCGCGCAAAAATACCGGCAATGATCCGGCTCCAGCCATTCTCATAACTACCCCGCGACCGGCATCGACCAGGACGTGACAGTCATCCGCCTTTATCAATGTGGAAGGGCCCGCTCTATTGGGGTCAGGTAGCGGGCTGCCTGTGCCTGTAAGTACAACGTCCATGTGATTATCTTGCCAGAGACCCGATCTCTTCTCGCGATGCATACCGCTCGAAAACCGCATAAGCGACTAGCGGAGTTAGCTGCAGAATCACAACTTTCTCAGCAGCTTCAGCTTCCAAAGACCTAGTAGCAAAGCTGCCGCTATGAAGAGTGCTAGACCGCCAGACACAGCAAATCGTTACCCTTTCTCGCCTTGATCGCCGGTAATAGCGATAGTTTCAAACAAATCGTCGCTAGCTGACAAACTCAACCGAATTTGAGCAATCCATATGACAGCCCTCGAGATAACGCCCCTTCTCATATTTACAACTCCTTAAGGTCTTCCCTTCACACAGGAAAGTGCCAGCAGAATCGTGATACAACAGATCAGTGCGATCCATCCGTTTGCATCTAATTTCGCAAAAGCCGGGACAAAGTTTCGAACATGAGCGACCTTGACGACGTAAAGAGATTTCTTGCCGATGAAACGGGGCTTGCAACAATCAGCACGGTCCAGGCAGATGGCCGGGTGCTCTCAAGCATCGCGAATTGTGGCGTAATCATGCACCCAATTAAAGCAACTGAGTGCGTCGCATTGGTCTCGATGGGATCAGCTGGACGGCTTAAACATGTGCGTCGCGGGTCAGAGGTAACGATAACGATTAGGCGTGGTTGGAATTGGGTATCCGTAACTGGCGAAGCTGACCTGATCGGGCCGGACGATCAAGAACACAACTTTGATGCAGAGACGCTGCGCCTGCTCCTGCGCGAAATTTATATAGCAGCGGGCGGCCAACATAATGATTTCGATGAATACGATCAGGAAATGGTTCGTAGCCGAAGGGCCGCTGTCCTAGTGGCCCCGACTCGCATCATCGGCAACCACCCATCTGGATGAGTGCGGGTTCCTCCGACAAAATCGAGAACCAAAATTGATTTGCCCAGGAAGTATTCATGAAAACACTTGCCGTCACCCTTGATTCTGTCGGAGGACCAGTTCAGGTAGAGACCCTTGATCTAAACGAGCCTCTTGACGGAGAAGTCTTAGTCAAGATGGGTGCATCTGGAATTTGCCATAGCGACCAACACGCGATCACAGGCCAGCATGGAGCCGAACTACCTTGCGTGCTTGGGCACGAAGGGGCGGGCGAAGTAGTCGCAGTTGGCCCGGACGTCAACACAATACGAGTCGGTGATCGGGTAGCACTCAATTGGGTTCCCAGTTGTGGGCTTTGCTTTTATTGCATCCGCGAGCAAAAACATTTGTGTTCCGAAGGGACTCAGCGAATCTGGAGCGGTTATCTCGCAGATGGAACTAGCCGGATTACACGCAACGGTGAACCGATATTGCACTATTGCGGCATATCTACCTGGTCTGAACATATGGTGGTTTCAGAAGTTAGTTGTAGGCCGATACCCGATTCCGTTCCTTTCGAGGTTGCCGCGCTCATCGGGTGCGGCGTAGCTACAGGGGTTGGGGCGGCTTTGCACCGTGGAGAGATCTCCGAAGGGGACACCGTGGTGGTGGTAGGCGCCGGTGGAGTTGGTCTTAGCGCCGTGATGGGCGCTCGTATGGCAGGCGCTGAAAAGGTGATCGCTGTCGACCGCGCCCCGGAGAAAAAGTATTTATCTAGTGACCTAGGTGCAACAGATTTCATCATCGCTGGTGACGGGGCAATCGATGCAGTGCTGAGCGTCACCGATGGGCGAGGCGCCGATGTTGTGATCGAAGCTATCGGCAGCACCAGCCTTCAACAGGAATGGCTGACGGCTGTTAGACCCGGTGGCACCCTGGTTCTAGTCGGCGTACCAAGCGCCTCCGACTTAACGAGTTTCGTCAGCGCTGACCTCATTCGTTCAGAAAAAACAATCAAGGGGAGCTACTACGCAGCTACCGACGCTGGTAGGGCCATCGACGAACTCTGTGCCGCCTATCTTGATGGTCTTTTGCCTGTTGACCGACTGATCTCTAAGCGAGTACCAATCAAAAACGTCCAGGAAGCAATTGACGCCATGCTTACTGGAACTGAGGGCCGTTCGGTCATCATTTACGATTAGCTGACTTATAAAGCGTTGTTCGGATATCGACAAGCTTGCTTCGGGGAATGAAGCATGCTTCGCCATACAGCAGAAGAGCGCTGAGCTAGGCAGCACAGATGTCGCCTTCACTATTTTGAACCTCTCCTTGATCAGGAAGCGAACGTTCGGCGAATCGCTTGATCAGGAGGGTTCAGTGGTGACAGCAGTTGCATAGGCCAAGATCTCTGAGGCGCCCGAAGCAACCGACGATGTCATGAAACGGAGGTTGATTAGCGCGTCGGCACCGAGTTGGACGGCTTGCTCTTCCATGCGAGACAGTGCCTGAGCCCGTGCCTCAGTGAGCATGTCTGAATAGCTCTTTAGTTCTCCACCGACAAGTGACTTGAGACCCGCGCCGATGTCCTTACCGATGTGTTTCGTTCGAATCGTCGAACCTACCGCGACCCCCTTCACAGAGGTGATTCTGCGCCCAGGTAGCGTCTCAGTGGTGGTGATGTCCATAGTTGTATGCCTTAAAGTGATCGATAATTGGTGTCGAAGCAACAATAAACGCTTAGGCGCACCATGTATGCCCGGCTCCGCTTTGTTGCGACTTCAGATGGTGTCGGAGGGGGGACTTGAACCCCCACACCCTTAACGGGCACTAGATCCTTAGTCTAGCGCGTCTGCCAATTCCGCCACTCCGACGCTGCTCCGGTCACCCGGAAGAGGGACCACTCTACCAACGTCCTGAAGGTTGCCAACATAGAGAAATCGCCAACAAACCGCCGACTACGCAAGCAATAAACCCAATATCAAAGTAGTGAAGCCGAAGGTGACCGCCACAACCACCGTGATACGACTGAGGTTTTTTTCGGCAACTGTTGAGCCCGCAGCTGTTGCTCCGACGCTTCCTCCGAACATGTCGGAAACACCTCCGCCTTTGCCGCTGTGCAGCAACACAAGGCCCACCAGCGAGAATGCAGAGATCAAGTGCAAAGCACCAACTATCCAGGTCAACACAGGGTCGATAGTACCAGCGTCTCTCCGCGACTCCTCGATCTGGAGTCTCAAGGCCAGGATCGGAGCTAGGTGCCGATCCGATGCGTAATTGGGGTGCTCCCCTTGCTTCCCGGAACCCAACCCTCCAAGATCGCCGAGAAGCCGCCTGCTCCTCCCCCAGCCCGAACGATCATCGGTGACCATGCGGGAAGTTTGCGAATCTCTCGTCCGGCTTCAGACCCAAATACTGTCTCCTCGGCAGACGATAGAGGTATTCCTTCTTCGATACCTAGGGCGCCTCTAGCGGAAAGCTCGGGGTCCATTTGAAGCAGTGGCTCTAACTCCTCATAGAACTTCGTCTTTGACCAGCCTGCCGCAGAGAAGACATTCATGTGCTCAGGGGTCATGACGATCATCGCTTCGCTTGGAAGTTTGCGGTTACCAACTGCTTGTAGTTGCTGGGCCAAAGTTCGGATCAACGATTCGGGCGTTCGGGAGATTTGATCTATACAACCAATTGGCCCGTGTCCTGCGAAGAGGGTCACCGTGTCTTCGTCTTGTTCGAAGCCTCTCGTGACCGATAGTGGATCCCACCCCTCAGGTAAGTTTTCTTCATCTTCAGCGAAGCACCATCCAACTTTCGATGGGGCCCCCAACGCTGAACGGTCAATCCCACCCACACCAGGTTTGCCGCCGCCGACGTTTCTTACAACAAGCTGCAACGCTCGCCCTATTGTGGAATTCGCCCTGTTCCCTTGCCCTAAAGCGTTCTTGTCTGCGTTCATTCCGATTCGCTGACGAATCGGGCCGTTGACGATGATGATTGGGCCAGAAAACCACAGGGTGCACAGGAGGCCGTGCATGTTGAACTGGTCTGTACACGCTGCCTCAACGGCCGCTAACACCACGGGTAGGTACTCCGGTTTGCACCCTGCCATGACAGCATTAATGGCGACTTTTTCTACGGTGCAGGAATTGAGTGTCGGTGGGACGATCGCCACAATTTCATCCGCCTGCCGCTCCGTTCCTGCCAGCATGCGCGCTACTCGTTCTTCAGTGGGTGGAACCACGGGCAGGCCGTCAGACCATCCTCGATCGAACATGGCATCGAATTCGTCCTCAAGGGCGGCTAATTCCACCAGACGGCTTTGCGTCGAACGGTCTCCAAATTTCAGGTCTAACGAATCCGCCAAACTAGGGTCCACAGACATGGATCCACATCCAGGACGCATTTCGGGAAGGTCCGTTCCGAGGTCATCAACGCCGGACATCGCTTCCCAATCAGGACGGCTCCATCCGACAGTACGGGCTAGTTCCACTCCGTCTTGCACAAACATCAGTGTTGGCACAGTCTCTATGTCGTAATGCCATGAGAATTCCAAAGTGCGATCATCGATCCTATTTGCGATTACCTCTGGGAAATCAGGATCGTCTTGGGTATAGACGGTAACGCCCTGACCCCGCTGGTTGATCTCCTCTAGCACTGACGCAATATCCACGCACGTAGGACAATCGCGTTTAACTACAGCGACGAGGCCATCTCGGAGCGCTGGACGTTTAGAACTCCACTGAGTAGACGACATACGTTGATACTAGGTGTCTTGGAAGCTCACGACCCTCGCGAAAGAGGCTGCATCGAGTGACGCTCCACCGACCAGAGCACCATCGATGTCGGGCATCGACATCAATTCGCCAGCGTTAGAAGCATTGACCGATCCCCCGTATTGGATCCTTACCTGTTCCGCTGCTGATTTCTTAATTGTTCCAATCACACTTCGAATATGCGCACACATCATCTGTGCGTCCTTCGCAGAAGCCGTAGCTCCGGTACCTATCGCCCAGACTGGCTCATATGCAATGACGACGTTCGCCAGCTTTTCTCCTTTTAAAGAAGCCAAGCTGCCGGTCACTTGTGCTTCGACAACGGCTTGAGCTTCGCCCGCTTCTCGTTCTTGCAGCGTTTCACCGACACAGACAATCGGGGTCATTTGATGGGCAGCCACCGCTTGCGCCTTTGCAGCAACAATATCGTTGCTCTCCCCAAACAAAGCCCTGCGTTCGCTATGCCCCACGATGACGAAGTCAACGTCCATTTTCTGCAACATCGCAGGCGATACTTCGCCTGTAAAGGCACCTGAGGCTTCAGAGTGGCAGTTCTGCGCACCGAGCTGAAAGAGCATCCGATCGGCATCAATTACTGTCTGCACCGAGCGGAGGTCCGTGAACGGTGGGTGAACTGAGACTTCTACCGCGTCATAGTCGTGGTTTCGGAGTTCGTAGCTAATTTTTTGAACTAGCTGAATAGCTTCAAAGTGATTGAGATTCATCTTCCAATTACCAGAAATCAGTGGGATGCGGGCCATGAAGTTCCTTAGTTTCGAAGAGCGGCTAATCCGGGGAGATCACCCAACTCTAAAAACTCGAGACTGGCTCCCCCTCCAGTACTGACGTGATCCATATACGGGCTTAGCCCGAATTCAGCTACGGCTGCAGCGCTATCTCCCCCTCCCACGACTGTAAAAGCCCGCGAGTCAGCTAAAGCCTGTCCGATAGCTCTGGTGCCCGCCGCAAACCGAGAATCTTCAAACAATCCCATCGGCCCATTCCAGAAAACTGTCTTTGCTTCAAGAATGGCATCGCCGAATTCGGCGGCGCTGCCAGGCCCAATGTCGAGGCCTTTCCAGCCTTCCGGCATGGACTGTCCCATCTGGCGAATTTCACCTTCAGGGCTGAGAGCTGTGATGTCAGCCGGCAACAATATTGGGGCCCCTGAATCAATAAGTTGCTTGCACGCGTCAAGTTGATCATCTTCACATAGCGAATCGCCGACGTTATTCCCGAGCGCCTTCAAAAAGGTGAAGCACATACCACCTCCAATCACCAGCCGGTCAACAACTCCAAGTAGGGACTCAATAACACCGATTTTGTCGCTGACTTTAGCGCCGCCGAGCACTGCCAAAAAAGGTCTCCGTGGTGCAGATCTCATGCTTCCTAGCACCTCAACTTCTTTTTCTAAAAGCCGGCCTGCTGCGGAAGGCAGCATGGTTGGAGGGCCAACAACTGACGCGTGGGAGCGATGCGACACTCCGAAAGCATCGTTGACGTACCCATCGAATGCCGTGCCGCCGGCACCTTCTACCAAGTACCGCACGAACTCCGGTGAATTGGCTGTCTCTCCAGGGTCAAATCTAACGTTTTCGATAATTTCTGCACCGGGGATCACTACATCGATCCGACTGCGAAGAATTTCGACTGAAAATCGTTTCTCTGGTTTGCCATCGGGCCGCCCTAAGTGGGTGCAGAGAACGACCTGGGCTCCTCTTTTCTGTAACCAGGAAATCGTCGGTGCAGCGGCTTTAATCCTCAAATCGTCGGCGATCTCTCCATCTCTGAGCGGAACGTTGAAATCACAGCGAACCAATATGCGCTTGCCGTCTAGATCGCCAACCGAGGCTTCCAAATCTTCGAGGGTGGGGACTGCAAAATCATTCACGTCGCGCTCAACCGCAGGTAATTCCAACTAAGTCAACCAAACGATTCGAGTAACCCCATTCGTTGTCGTACCAACCGCTGACCTTGACCAGATTGTCCATCGTCATCGTAAGGCCCGCGTCGAACACGCAGCTGGAGGGGTCGCCGACGATATCTGCAGAAACTAGAGGGTCTTCGCTATAGGTCAGGATCCCAGCGAGTGGTGCTTTGGAAGCGGCATCCTCGAAGGCGGAATTGATTTCCTCAACGGTGGGACTAGACGACAGAACTGCGGTGAAGTCGGTGATCGAGCCATCTGGAATCGGTACTCGCAATGAGGTGCCATCAAGCTTGCCGTTCATAGCCTGCAGCACGAGTCCTGTAGCGCGAGCAGCTCCCGTAGAAGTGGGAATGATGTTCACGGCAGATGCCCGGGCTCTCCTAAGGTCACTATGTGGGCCATCGACAAGCGACTGATCACCGGTGTACGCGTGCACTGTTGTCATCAGACCTTTTTCAACTCCGAAGGCGTCGTCTAGGACTTGGACCATGGGAACAAAACAGTTCGTCGTACAACTGGCATTGGAAATCACTTGATGCGCATCTTTGTCGAATTCGTTGTGGTTGACCCCAACGACGATGGTTGCGTCGGCCCCACTGGCGGGAGCAGAGACAATTACCAAAGGGGCGCCAGCGTCTAGATGCTGGGAGGCTTTGTCTCTGTCAGTGAAAATACCCGTGGATTCGATAACCACATCGACTTCTAGGTCTGCCCATGGCAAGTCGCTGGGGTTTCGTTCGGACAGAACCTTCAGAAGGTTACCGTCTATGGAAATCCCGCCTTCCGTGGCCGAAATGTCGTTGGGTAGATTCCCCAGCACCGAGTCATACTTCAACAAATGAGCCATCGTGCCTTGGTCGCCGAGGTCATTTACCGCGACAATTTCAAGATCAGCACCTTGCTTTTGAACAGCTCGGAAGAAGTTTCTACCGATCCGGCCGAAACCATTTATGCCAACACGCACGGTCATGGAGGACTCGCTTTCTGAAAGGGAATAGAGACGCTGCTGAATGTCTACCGCATGGCTCGCAGACTGTGGCGAATTGATCGTCTACTTCTACATTTCTTTTGATTCGAGATCGCGATGTCGTGTTCGAGGCGCATAGCCGTTATCGGTCAAAATTCGTCCTATTTCTTCGGCAACCACAACGCTTCTATGGCGACCTCCAGTGCAACCAAACGCAATAGTCAGATATGCCTTGCCTTCTTCGACGTACGAAGGAACCAAGAAGTCCAGCAACGGCAAGAGACGTTCGAGGAATAAGACGGTCGACGATTCTCCGAGCACATAATCTCTTACTTCTTGATCTAGGCCTGTTCGCGGCCGCAGTTCTGGAAGCCAATGTGGGTTAGCTAAAAAGCGACAGTCGATAACTAAATCAGCTTCTGTGGGAATACCGTGTTTATACCCAAACGACATTACCGTTGTCTGCATCAGTTGTTCGCGACCTGCTTCGCTGAACGCTTCAACTACGCGAGATTTCAGTTCATGCACGATGAGATCACCGGTATCAATTACCACGTCAGCTTTTTGCTTTATCGGGTCCAGCAACTCGCGTTCTCGTTGTATTGCTTCAGCCACGGACTCGCTGTTACTTGCAAGAGGGTGTCGCCTCCGTGTTTGGTCATAGCGGCGGAGAAGCACGTCCGTCGACGCATCTAAGAAAATAACACTTACCCGAGCTGGGGACGTACCGAGACCTGCTAAGAAGCCCAAAAGGTCTTCTTGGTGCTGATGCGATCCGGCGACCAAGGCCAGACGCTGGACTCGGCGGTCCGAACCAGTAAGTAGTTCCGCCGCCGACGAGAGCAAACTGGAAGGGAGGTTATCGATCACGAACCAACCTAAATCTTCCAGAGTGTCAGCTACCGTTGAACGTCCAGCGCCAGACAGTCCGGCCACCACCACAAAGTTCGGTCCGTCCTCCATAGTTAAAGCCTAGGTCGCCTCAATGAGAACATCAGCGCTTCCGACAGATGAGTACCAGTAGTCGAGGGATGTGTGCTGCCGCGCGATAGGACTCATTGCGCTCTAGGAACCCTGCGGGCGGCGACGGTTCGAGCATCCGTTCCAGCTGGAGACCATTCTCAGAAAGAGTATTGACGTATTCACTCAAGGGGCGATGAACAAACGGAATGCGCACACCTAGTTGCACTTCCTCAAGACTTTCGTGCTGCACAAGGTAGTGACCAACACGCCAATAGTGGCTAGGCGGGTCCGACATGTAATCATCGACCCATCCACTTCCAGGCGTTTGTAAGAGCGGGTGATTCAGCAAGAAAATAAACGTGCCGCCCTGTATCAAAACTCGTGAGACTTCCATAATTGCTTGCCTCAGCGCCGTAATGTGTTCGAAGACCAGGCATGCGACTGCGGCATCAAAGGCTCCTGCCTTGAATGGGAGCGCCATTGCTGAGGCTTGCCCGTAGACCTCTTGAGTGCTGCGACGTGCGGCTTCAGAGATTTGGTTCCACGCTGGATCAACACCGAAGACCTGGGCCGAGTTGAGCGAAAGCACCCGAGCCACTTGCCCTTCACCACAACCAATATCAATGACTCTGCCACCTTCGACAGCCAGATCCTTTAATAAGGGAAGGATCTGCTCCTCATATTCGGGGTCCGCGCCACGAGTGAACTCGCGCTGCCACCAGTTCGAATGTTTCTCCCACGAGTCTTGGGTCACGCTCTCCCCTGGGTTCGGTCGTACACAGCATGCGCTACCGGATTAGGTAACCACGTCAGGGCCAAAAGCTCATCAATTGACGCTTGTTGCACCTTTCGCACGCCTCCAAATTCCTTTACCAGACGTTTACGACGCGCGTCTCCTAGTCCAGAGATGTCGTCCAGTACGCTGCGCGTCATTCTCTGTTTACGAAGGGTCCGATGATAATTGACTGCGAAACGGTGGCTTTCGTCCCGAATGCGCTGCAAAAGGTATAAGGCTTCCGAGCCTCGCGGCAACTCGATGGGTGCCGAGCGTCCCGGAACAAATACTTCCTCAAACTGCTTGGCGAGAGCAGCTACGGGTATCTCGTCGCTAAGACCGAGCGTCTCTAAAACCCTTACGGCTACGCCCAACTGTCCTTTACCTCCATCAACAACCAAAAGTTGAGGCGGGTATGCAAACTTCCCGGGAGCTTCATCCGGAACTTCTCTTTCAGCAAGGAGATTTCTAAAGCGCCTAAACAGAACCTCTTCCATGGCCGCAAAGTCATCATTTCCAGCAACGTCGCGGATTTTGAAACGTCGGTATTCGCTCTTACGGGGTACGGCATCTTCTAGCACCACCATTGATCCCACGTAGTCGGTTCCTTGGAGGTGACTCATGTCGTAGCACTCGATCCGCAGGGGGGCATTGGGAAGCTTCAAGTGACTCTGAAGTTCTTGCAGCGCGCGAGCACGACTGTTGTGATCAGTACCTCTCTTCAGACGATGACGGGCGAACGTCTCTTTTGCGTTTCTTGTGGCGGTTTCATGCAACGCTCTCTTGTCGCCGCGCATGGGTACCCTGATTTCGACACGAGAACCCCGCTGCTTTGTAAGCCATTCTTCGTAGAGGCCTTGCCGGTCCGGCAAGGCAGGAACAAAGACGTTTTTGGGCATACCAATTGGATTTTCTTGGTGATACAAATCTTCAATAATCCTTGCAATTAGATCCGGTTGGGTAACGTCCTCGACTTTGTCAACAATTGAACCCCGCTGACCCATAACGCGGCCCTTACGCACGTAGAACACCTGCACTGAGGCTTCTAGCTCGTCGTCATGGAGCCCAATCACATCGAAATCTTCGTTTCGCGTACCTGCGATCTGGCGTTTCTCTATGGCTCTCTCAACGCTTGATAGACGGTCACGAAGCCGTGCTGCTAATTCAAATTCCATAGCGCTACTTGCCTCGCGCATCCGGACGTCAAGTTCTTTGACCACATCATCTGTGTCGCCTTCTAGAAAGCGAATGAGCTTACGAACTAGGCCTTCATAGTCTTCTGGCGTTATTTCCCCTACGCAAGGACCGGCGCATTGTTCGATATGGAACAACAGACATGGCCTTCCTAGACGCTGGTGCTCAGCCAACTTGTTGTCACTGCAGGTGCGGATGGGAAATGTCCTCAGTAAGAGATCCAAAGTTTCGCGAATCGCGTGGGCGTGCCCAAATGGTCCGAAATATCTATTACCCCTCTTTCTCTTACCCCGCATGACCATTGCCCGTGGCCATTCGTCTCGGAGGGTGATCGAGAGAAATGGGTACGATTTATCATCTCGGAGCCGAACGTTGAACCTCGGCTGGTGTCTCTGAATCAAGCTGTACTCAAGCATGAGAGCGTCTACTTCAGTTGCCACTTCAATCCACTCCACCGATGTCGCTGTCTCTAACATTTGAAGAGTTCGGGGGTGAAGATTCCGAGCGTCTTGAAAATAGCTGTTCAGTCGGTTCCGTAGACTCTTTGCCTTACCAACGTAGATAATGCGTCCGCTTAAGTCCTTAAATTGGTAGCTACCTGGCTGATCGGGAACTGAGCCAGGTTCGGGACGCAGAGCCATACGTAAATGTTATTGGGCGAACGTCCATTCAGTCTGACAGGACAGCACCGAGGAAGCGACCCGTGTGGCTAGCCGACACTTTTGCGACTTTTTCAGGCGGTCCGCTGGCCACAACCAGACCACCGCCGTCTCCACCTTCAGGACCCATATCGATGATCCAATCGGCGGTCTTAATCACGTCGAGATTGTGTTCGATGACGATCACCGTGTTGCCCTGGTCGACTAAACGACTTAGAACTGCGAGTAAACGCCGAATGTCTTCGAAATGGAGCCCTGTCGTGGGTTCATCCAAAATATAAATCGTGTGCCCGGTGGGTCTCTTCGCTAGTTCGCTGGCAAGCTTCACGCGTTGCGCTTCTCCACCAGACAGTGTCGTCGCGGGCTGTCCGAGTCGAATGTAGCCAAGCCCCACATCGACCAGGGTTTGCATGTGTCGGGCAATCGGAGGTTGCGCAGAGAAAAACTCCAACGCTTCTTCGCAGGGCATATTTAACACGTCTGCGATGGTCATACCCTTGAAGCGCACTTCGAGTGTCTCGCGGTTGTATCGGGCCCCTTTGCAAATCTCGCATGGCACATACACATCTGGGAGAAAATGCATTTCGATTTTTATTGTTCCATCTCCCGAACAGGCTTCACATCGCCCACCCTTAACATTGAAGCTAAAACGTCCTGGCAAATACCCGCGAACTTTCGACTCATTCGTGGCGGAGAAAAGCTTACGAATATTGTCAAAGGCACCTGTATAGGTAGCTGGATTTGAGCGCGGTGTTCGCCCTATCGGTGACTGGTCGATGTCAATGACTTTGTCCAGTGCATCCCACCCTTCAAGTGAAGTGTGTAGGCCAGGAACCTCTTTCGACTTATAGATCCGCTGCATCAACGACTTCCGCAGGATCTCGTTGATCAAGGTACTTTTCCCTGACCCCGACACACCCGTTACGGTGACGAAGCACCCGAGGGGTATCTCAACATCGATTGAACGAAGGTTATTTTCTCGTGCTCCTTTTATAGTCAGGGCCTCTGAGATCGGTTTTCTGCGTTTTTCTGGCGTTTCTATCGTTCGAGTACCTCGCAAGTAGTCACCGGTAATCGATCCCTTTGCAGTTGTGAGACCTTTGACCGGGCCGCTGTAGATGATCTCGCCCCCGTGTTCTCCAGCGCCTGGACCTATGTCAACTACCCAGTCAGCCTCGAGAATGGTTTCCTGATCGTGCTCTACGACCAACACCGTGTTGCCCAAATCGCGCAGGTTCTGGAGGGTTTCAATTAAGCGGCGATTATCCCGCTGATGAAGGCCTATGGAGGGCTCGTCTAGTACATAAAGGACGCCTTCCAAACCGCTGCCAATTTGGCTGGCCAAACGAATTCGTTGTGCTTCGCCGCCGGCCAGCGTTGCTGCAGATCGGTTTAAGTTGAGATAGTCCAATCCGACGTCCAGCAAGAAATTAAGACGAGCGTCAATCTCTTTGACAATGGGCGCCGCGATGATTGTCTCTCTGTCGTTGAGTGAGAGGCCATCAATAATCTTGGCGGCCTCCCCGATCGACACCGAGCAAAGTTCATGAATATTGCGGCCCGCAACCTGAACGGCTAGTGACACTTCGTTTAGCCGCGCCCCGTCGCAGGTACCACACGGGACTTCTCGCATATAGCCCTCAATACGATCTCTGGAATGGTCACTGTCAGTGTCGGCGTGACGACGTTGCAGGGTCGGGATGACCCCTTCCCAGTGAGTGGTGTAGCTCCTACTGCGGCCGTACCGGTTTCTGTAGCGAACGGTGAATGTTCGGCTTTGCGAACTTCCATACAGAAGTAGCTTGCGCTGTTTGGCTGTGAGTTTGGACCAAGGCTTGTCAACCGGAATGTCAAATTCTTCTCCGGTGGCACGCAAAAGTCGTCCGTACCACCGACTCGCGCCAGTAGCGAATGGCGCGATGGCGCCTTCTTCAATGGTTAGGTCGGCATTCGGGACGATTAATTCTGGATCAACCTCGAATCGAGTTCCTAAACCGTCGCACGTGCTACACGCTCCATATGGCGAATTGAAGGAAAAGTTTCGGGGAGCTAAATCTTCAAACGACCGTCCCGAAGCGGGCGAGAAAAGATGTTGACTATAGGTATGAATCTCCCCCTCTCCTTCTGCGGGAACGACTTCTATCCACACATGGCCGTCGGCGAGGTTTAACGCTGTTTCAATCGATTCGGTAAGTCGTTGTTCAATCCCTTCTCTCAGCACAAGGCGGTCCACGATGACTTCAATATCGTGGTTGACATAACGGTCCAAGCGCTCTTCGGGGAGGACCTCCTCCTCCCCGAGATCAAGTATTTCTCCATCGACTCGAGCACGCACATAACCTTGGGATGCCAGGTCCGCTAGCAGGGTGTGATACTCGCCCTTTCTTCCCCGGACAATAGGTGCCAGAACCTGAAACCTCTTCTCCATTCCGAGCGTGAGAATTCTGTCGACAATCTCCTGCGAGGTCTGGCGTTGGACGATTTCACCCGTTTCTGGATCATGTTGAGTTCCGACTCGGGCATACAGAAGCCGAAGGTAGTCATATATTTCTGTGATGGTGCCGACCGTGGACCTAGGATTTCTGCTCGCACTCTTTTGGTCTATCGAAATCGCCGGTGAAAGGCCTTCTAAAAAGTCAACATCAGGTTTGTCCATCTGCCCTAGGAATTGTCGGGCGTAGGCAGACAGCGACTCTACGTATCGTCTCTGACCTTCTGCGTAGATGGTGTCGAAAGCGAGGGACGACTTCCCACTCCCGGATAGCCCTGTAAACACGATCAAGTTGTCGCGCGGCAAATCCACGTCAACATCGCGCAGGTTATTTTCCCTAGCACCTCGAACGATTAATCGATCTCCCATCGTGCCGGAGCCTATCTCGGGCCATATCTAGATACGGGACGCTCCTAGCCAAAAGGCTTAGATCATGACGACGGAACGCAACACTTCTCCTTGCTCCATCTTGTGGAACGCCGCTTCAACATCTTCAATCCCAATTTTTTCTGATACGAAACGCCCTAGCTGCAGTCGTCCCTGGAGGTGGAGGTCAATGAGCATTGGGAAGTCACGGGTCGGCAAGCAATCGCCATACCACGAACTTTTGAGGGCACCTCCTCGCCCAAAGATCTCAATCATGGGCAAGTCAATACGCATCTCCGGGTTGGGAACACCAACGAGGACAACAGTGCCCGCTAGATCTCTTGCAAAAAACGCTTGTTCATAGGCAGCAGGTGAGCCGACTGCTTCAATAGCGACGTCTACCCCGTTGCCGCCTGTAAGAGTCTGGACTGCTTCGACGACTTGGTCGGTGTCCATACCCGTGGAGTTGATTACATGTGTAGCGCCGAAATCTTTGGCCCACTCCAGTTTTCGATCGTCTAGGTCTATTGCGATAATCGTGTGTGCTCCGGCTATGCGAGACCCTTCGATTGCAGCATCACCTACTCCTCCACAACCCCAAACAGCGACGCTGTCACCACGGGTAACTCCTCCAGTATTCATAGCTGCACCTAACCCAGCCATTACTCCGCACCCAATTAGGCCAGCTACTTCGGGCTCAGCTGAATCATCGACTTTCGTTGCTTGTCCTGCTGCTACCAGCGTTTTTTCAGCAAATGCGCCGATGCCGAGAGCAGCCGTCAGCTCGATCCCGTCTACGGTCATCTTTTGCTGCGCGTTGTGGGTGGCGAAGCAGTACTGCGGTCTGCCTCGTAAACAGCTTCGGCATTCCCCACACACGGCGCGCCAATTCAGTATCACGAAATCACCTTCGCTCAAGTTGGAGACACCTGAACCGACTTGACTTACCGTTCCCGCGGCTTCATGGCCGAGAAGGAAGGGGAAGTCGTTGTTAATCGCTCCTTCTCGATAGTGAAGGTCTGTGTGACATACGCCGCATGCCTGAACATCGACTACCACCTCTCCTGGCCCAGGGTCTGGTATCTGAATAGTTTCGACGGTTACTGGAGACCCTTTCGATCGAGCTATCACGCCTTGCACTTCGTGTGCCATCGCTGTACCCCCTAGCAAACGATTCGTAGCTGGTTAACGCCGCTACCTCTAGTGGCAAACTAGTTGCTAACTCGCTAAGTCAGCCATAGTTCCTGATTTATCTTCAGCTCATTGCGTCGCGAAGGTCACGACGAAGTTCTCTGATCTCATCGCGTAGTCGTGCTGCGTACTCGAACCGTAGATCTTCAGCGGCTTCTTCCATTTCGAGTTCCAGAGAGTGGATGAGTCGGTGCAAGTCGTCTTCTGGAAGCTCGGCTAAATCCCGACGGGCTTGTTCATTAGCTTGCACTCGTTTGGAGGACAACTTATCTGGAACTGGTGCGCCCTCTTCTTGGCCTCGCAACACAAGCAAAATATCTGTGACCGCCTTGCGGATAGTTTGGGGGTCAATGCCATGTTCCTCGTTGTATGCCTGTTGAAGGCCTCTACGGCGGTTGGTTTCATTCAGAGCCACTCGCATTGAATCAGTGATGTTGTCCGCATACATGATTACCTGGCCGTCGACGTTTCTCGCCGCTCGACCGATGGTTTGGATAAGTGAAGTTTGACTCCGCAAAAAGCCCTCCTTGTCTGCATCCAAGATCGCGACCAAGGAGACCTCAGGTAAGTCCAAGCCTTCGCGCAGCAGATTTATCCCGACCAGTACGTCAAATTCGCCCAGACGCAGATCTCTTAGAATTTCGATCCTCTCAATAGTGTCAATTTCACTGTGGAGATATCGAACCCTGACACCTAGCTCCAACAAATAATCGGTGAGGTCCTCTGACATTTTTTTGGTGAGCGTCGTGACAAGGACGCGGTCGCCTCGGCTAACCGTTTGCTCAATTTGCTCCATGAGATCGTCAATCTGGCCACGCGTGGGCTTTACGATCACTTCGGGATCAACCAAACCAGTAGGTCTGATTATTTGTTCGACTACTTGATCGCTCACTTCGATTTCGTAGTCACTTGGAGTGGCGGATAAAAAAATCACTTGGTTGATGCGTTCCATTACTTCGTCGAACCGAAGCGGACGATTGTCGCGTGCCGATGGGAGCCGGAAGCCGTGCTCAACCAACGTGTCCTTTCGAGATCGATCTCCCGCGAATTGCCCGTGAAGCTGCGGGACCGCTACATGGCTCTCGTCAATGACCAGTAGATAATCGTCAGGAAAGAAATCGAGCAGGCTATAGGGGGGTTGATCGAAGGTTCGACCATCGAGATGCATCGAATAGTTTTCGATGCCTGTGCAATATCCGACCTCTTGAAGCATCTCAAGGTCATATTCGGTTCTCATGCGCAGCCTTTGAGCTTCTAAGAGTTTCTGCTCCGATTCGAAAAATGTGAGACGTTGCTGGAGTTCGGTTTCAATATCGCTTATGGCCCTGTGGATCGTCGCCCCGTCCGTGACATAGTGACTCGCCGGAAACACCGTTACTTCTTCGAGTTCGGCAAGCCTTTCTCCGGTGACGGGGTCAATTTTGGTTATTCGTTCTATGTCGTCACCAAAGAGTTCGATTCTGACAACGAACTCTTCGTACGCGGGATGGATCTCAAGGGTGTCTCCCTTGACCCGGAACTTTCCCCGAACAAGGTTCATGTCGTTTCGCTCATACTGCATATCAATGAGACGGCCGAGAACTTCTCTTTGATTGTGTGTCTCACCCAGTCTGAGGTAAAGCATGTGTTGCAGGTAGGCCTCAGGCGGTCCAAGGCCGTAGATAGCTGAAACTGACGCAACGACTATTACGTCTCTTCTGGTTAGTAATGCCGCCGTTGCTGAGTGTCGAAGCCGATCAATCTCATCGTTTATCGAAGAGTCTTTCTCTATATAGGTATCCGAGGCGGGCATATACGCCTCTGGTTGGTAATAGTCGTAGTAAGAGACGAAATATTCCACTCGATTATTCGGAAAGAATTCCCTGAATTCGTTAGCTAACTGAGCTGCGAGCGATTTGTTAGGTGCGAGTACAAGAGTTGGGCGTTGAACCTTTTCAATGGTCCACGCAATTGTTGCGCTCTTACCTGATCCCGTAATGCCGAGCAGCGTCTGGAATCGGAGTTCAGCCTCTACTCCGTCGGCCAAAAGTTGCACGGCATTGGGCTGGTCACCGGCAGGAGCAAAGTCTGATACAACCCGAAATGGGTGCGCTGCTGTTGGCGTCGGCCTGACCTCAGAACTCACATAAAACAGCTTAGGAACTGGAACTTACTGGGGAAGACCGCTTAGAGGGGTTTCGAAAAAAAATCGAGTTCTTTGGGGATTTCTTATTTCATTCACACTGAAGGGCCGATCTATGGGTATCCTCCGCGCTGAGCAGCATGTGCGACTATTTGAGTTAGTAGCTCCCGAGGCCAAAATGAGTGATGAACCTGTAGACGAAGAAATCGATGAAATGGAGCCTGACCCAGACCAGCTTGATGAAGAGATGGGTGAGGATATCGAGATCGATCTTGAGGGCGACGACCTCGCAGATGACGACGACGATGACGACGAGAACAAAGAGATACCTGCTGGGGCACGTCCCACTTCAGAAGAGGAAGACGAAGAAGAAGACGACGACGAAGTCGAAGCTGATTTGGACACAATCCTGAAGGAACGACTGTCGTCAGCTGAAGACGACGAAGACGAAGAGGAAGAAGACGAAGGGGTTATCACCACGGCTGAAGGCGATCGGATCCCCAGCAAACAGGAAGATGAAATCCTGTGTGAGGGATGTTTCCTACTTGTCAAAGAATCGCAGTACGACATAAGGGACAAGATTGCGAGCTGCCCACACTGCGGGACAGAGCTAAAGGTTTGAAAATCGGGGGACTATGAAACTCAAGGGGAAAGTTGCTGTTATCACGGGGGCTGCTAGTGGCATAGGAGCTGCCTGCGCTCAAGGATTTTCAGATGCGGGCGCAAGAGTGGCCGTTGTCGACATCGACGCTAAGGGTTCGCAACTCGTTGCCGAATCCATAGGGGGCATTGCCGTGGAATGCGACCTCGCCGACAGGGCCGCTATTGATTCCATGATCGTGCAGGTAGAGGAGCAGCTCGGACCTGTTGATCTTCTATTCAATAACGCCGGAATAGGATCAGGTGCTGGGGTATTCGACAGTCCTATAGAAGAGTGGCAGCGTCAATGGGACGTAAACCTTATGTCGCATGTTCATGCCATTAGGGCTGTGCTTCCTGGAATGCTCGATAGAGGTGAGGGATATTTACTTCACACGGCGTCGATGGCAGGAATTCTTTCCTCTCATGGAAATCTTCCTTATGCAGTGAGCAAACACGCTGTTGTGGGACTCGCTGAATGGCTGGCCTTCACCTATGCGCACTGCGGTATTGCAGTTTCATTGTTGGCGCCTCTGGCCGTTCGCACTCCCATGTTGGGTGACGCTGCCGACGGCGAGTGGGCGTCACAAGCCGGGGGGCCGATCAAAGAGCCCGAGGAGGTCGCCCAGCAGGTCTTAGAAGCGATCTCAGAGGAGCGCTTCTTAGTGCTTACGGATCCTATTGCCCAAACCTGGATGGAGAGAAAGACTGCTGGTCCTGATCGCTGGCTTCATGGGATGAACAGGCTTCAGCAGCGTTTGGAAGGCTCTGACCACGCCGATACCCCTTAACTGAGGGAATGGGGCCGCTAGTGGCCTAGGAAGAGCGCTTATGGACTCAGGTGGCCTTATATGGATCCCCGTGACGCTGGGGGCCACGGCCGCTCAAGTTATGCGGACTGCCCGACAGCATGAGCTACGCGGCCACCTCTCGGCATTTGGCGCCGCGTATGTCAGGTTCCTCTTTGCTTGGCCGCTAGCCCTGCTTTCCCTTGTCCTAACGTGGGTCTTCTCTCCCCAAAGCATTGGAATACCGATCAGGTTCTGCTTGTGGATCGGCGCCGCAGCCGTTGTTCAAATTACGGGTACGGCATTACTGCTTCAGGCATTTCGGGCACGGGACTTCGCTATTGGAACGGTCTATTCAAAGTCTGAGGTGATTTTGGTAGCAACTGGTTCGGCGATCTTCTTGGATGAACCATTACAGGCTCTGGGATGGGTTGGTGCTGTGGCTGTTCTGGTCGGTGTTGTGCTGCTTGCTGCAACATCTGGTGTCAGCGCCGCTCTGAAGGGATTGGGTGATCGCGCAGCCTGGTTTGGCGTGGCCGCTGGACTATTCTTCGCGTTTTCGGCGGTCGGCATCCGTGGCGCATCGACCTCGCTGGCGGGAGCATCGGTGTGGCATCGGACCTGTTTTACGCTACTAGCTCTACTTACATTCCAAATGTTGATCCATGGTCTGCTGCTTTCGGCCTTCGATCCCAAACAACTCGTGGGAATTTGGCGCAACCGATACAAATGTTTTCAGGTTGGTGTGCTGAGTTTTGTGGGGACTACCGGATGGATCGCCGCGATGACCCTCACCAGCGCCACCAAAGTTCGAACGCTTGGGCAATTAGAAATCGTCTTGGCGTTTTTAGTGTCGCTTGTCCGCCTCAAGGAACGTCACCATTTTCGAGATTACTTGGGTAGCGGTTTGGTGCTGCTAGGAATTTTGCTTGTGGTTGCGCTCGGTTGACAAGGAAGGTAAATATCAACTGTCTTCGTCGGGTTCAGGGGTTGGTTCAGTTGCGGGGAGCGACCGGGCCCATTTGAACGCTGACTCAATTTGCGAATTCAGTTCGTCAAGGGTGACTGAGTTATCGATTACGAAGTCCGCTAACTCGAGTCGCTTCTCCGGCGGAACTTGGGCGGCTATTCGAGATCGGGCATCCTCTTCACTGAATCCTCGGTACTCAACTAAACGCTGAATCGCTATCTCAGGGCGAGTGTCGACCACCAAGATTCCACTCACGATGTACCTTGGCGGCCCTCCCGCGAGGATTCCCTCGATCAGTAGGGGAATATCTAAAACCAACAGGTGGTCCGTGTCCGTGTGTTCTCGAATCCGGCGTCGGATTTCTCGGTTGACCGGTGGGTGAACAATGTTATTCAGCTCGTGGAGTGCTTCTTTGTCGCTGAACACTCGATCGGCTACCGCTTGGCGGTTGAGTGATGCGTCCTCATTTAGGATGCTCGTGCCAAAATACTCAACCATGTCCGCGTGCACATTGGCCCCCGGCTCTTGCAACTCGCGGACAATCTGATCCGCGTCAACGAGCACCGCACCGAGATCAACGAAACGGTCGGAGACGGTGCTTTTCCCGCTTCCGATGCCACCGGTAAGCCCGATGACTATCATGTCGCTTCCTACGCTTCCTCAGTTGAGGCTGCTGGTTCTTCTTCTGAGATTACCTCAGCAGCTTGCTCGCCTTGTTCAGCGTCCTCGTAGTCCGCCACAGCCTGTCGGTAGGCCTCTTCACCATGCTCTTCGTAATACTCACGCCAAGCTCGTTCAGCCTCTGACTCCTCACCTTCGGCCGGCGCCTCATAACTAAACTCGCCAATGAAGTTGCCTGATTCGTCATAGGCGTGCTCGCCAAACGCTTCCTGATATTCCGCTGCTACAACTCCGCCTTCAGCTGCTTGTTTGATCGACAAACTGATTCTGCGGCGTTGTAGATCCAAGTCAATAATCTTGACCCACAACTCTTCGCCTGGAGTCACAACTTGTTCCGGCAGCTCGACGTGATGCGCTGACATCTCCGAGATATGGACGAGTCCTTCGATTCCATCCCCAACCTGGACGAAAGATCCAAATGGCACCAACTTGGTGACCCGCCCATAGACCAATTCGCCTACTTTGTGGCCATCCGCGAATTCTTGCCATGGATCTTGCTGTGTGGCCTTCAAGGACAACGAAATGCGTTCCCGTTCGCGATCCACCTCTAGCACTTCAACATCTACTTCGTCGCCCACCGTCACAACGGAATTGGGATGATCAACGTGTTTCCATGACAATTCAGAGACGTGAATCAGGCCGTCCATTCCTCCTAGATCCACGAAAGCACCGAAGCTCACAACTGAAGAAACAACACCGCTTCGCTTTTCCCCGGGTTGCAGATTGTCCAAGAACTCTTCGCGCTGTTCTTTTTGTGTTTCTTCCAACCAGGCCCTACGTGAAAGCACAACATTATTGCGATTTTTATCCAATTCGATGATCTTGGCTTCTAGGTCCATGCCGATGTACGGATCTAGATCACGTACCCGCCGCAACTCAACCAGCGACGCTGGCACGAAACCCCTCAGTCCAATATCGATGATGAGTCCACCCTTAACAACCTCAATAACTGGCCCCGAAACCACGCCATCTGATTCTTTGATTTCTTCGATTCTGCCCCAAGCTTTCTCGTATTGAGCTCGTTTCTTGGACAGAACAAGGCGTCCATCCTGGTCTTCTTTCTGTAAGACGAGAGCTTCGATTTCCTCGCCGAGGTCCACGATCTCTGATGGGTCGACAGCGTTTCTGATCGAAAGTTCACGACTAGGGATTACGCCTTCGGATTTGAATCCGATGTCAAGAAGTACTTCATCGCGATCTATCCGAACCACTGTTCCAGTAACTAAGTCGCCGTCCTCAAACTCAACGATTGTTCCGTCGATGGCTTCCTCAAAGGACATCGATCCCAGATCGTTCTCGACAATGGTGCGGGGTATATATTCGCCGGCATCGGTAAAGCTGCCGAATTCCGTGGTATCAGACACAAGTTTTTTGGCTCTAGGTAGACAATACGGGGTGCCTGTGGCAGAGCTCCCACCGGGCACGATGTCCAAGGCTACACGGGCTCAGGGCTGGAACCATATCCGGACTTAAGTTCTGCCTCTCAGGGTCAATTTATTGCGGGCGGCGAGCAAGCAGCAATAACTCTGCCTGCTCTAAATCGATACCGTCCCCCGTCCAATTTTCTCCGGAATGCGCACTCCGGATAGCAATCGGATCGAGGCCTGCTGTTTGTGCCATGAGCCACAGCTCCCTGGGAGTGAAACAGGTGGTCCAGAGGTCAGTGGTAATCGCTACCCCATCTGGATCTTTGATATCGGTAATTTCGTGACGAGTCGCTGTCATCAAATCAAAATTCTCAGCCATCTCTCCGCCGTGAGCAATCTGAAAATAAGCAGAGAAAGCGGCGAGGAGCAGATGGCCGCCAGGCTTTAACGCTTCGCACATGCCGCGAATAATGGCTTGATCCGCCTGCAAGTTCGCCGAGTCCAATGCTGCTGGTCCCCCTTGCAGGCCGAAGGCGCCTTCGCAAAGTGAAATAACACCGTCGAACTCTGCGCAAAACCCCAGATGTCGCGCATCTACCCGTTCGAACCGCGCTATCTGCTCAAGTCCTTCGTCCTTGGCCGACTGAGTGGCTATCTCAATGAACCGCTGAGAGATGTCAATCCCGGTACAACTAATGCCGCGGCGCGCTAGTTCTAAGGCGTGTCGACCAGGCCCGCAACCTACATCGAGGACCTTGTCTCCCGGCTGGAGTTTGAGGTCGCCAATAACTCCGTCAACTTCTTCACTGGTATTTCGTGTAAATGCGTACCTTAGATACGCGTCCTGTAAGTGGTCGGCCACTCCTTCAAACCAGTGATCGCTACCCATTCGACTTAACGGAATCGACCAAACAGTGCACGTTTATGCCTTTGCCTCCGCCCAACTTGGACCTGCAGCGACATTAACTTCTAGCGGAACACGTAAATTTGCTGCGTTCTTCATGTTTTCAATAGTCATGCTTTCGATCGCGTCGCTTTCATCAGGGTGAACTTCGAGGATCACCTCATCATGGACCTGAAGAACAAGACGGCTATGTGCTCTCATTTCGGTAAGGGACCGGTCGATTTCGACAAGGGCGATTTTAAAGATATCTGCGGCTAAGCCTTGTATCGGCGCGTTCATAGCCTGACGCTCCGCCGCCTGACGGACCCTGAAGTTCGGTGACGCAAGGTCAGGAATTGGTCGCCGCCGCCCAAAGATAGTTTCGGTGTATCCAGTTTCTTTGGTTTTCTCCACGATTTCGTCCATAAAGGATTTCACTGCAGGAAACGCAGCGAAGTAGGCCTTCAGTATTTCTGCTGCCTCTCCAGTCTCAATCCCTAGACGCTGCCCCAAGCCGTACGCTTCCATACCGTAGGCAAGGCCATAACTCACCATTTTCGCTTGAGACCGTTGCTCGACATTCACATCCCCCGGATCAACCTCAAAGATCGATGCAGCGGTCGCGTTATGAATATCCACCCCAGCTTCAAAAGCTTCGATGAGTCCTGGGTCTTCGGCTAGGTGTGCAATAACTCTGAGTTCGATTTGGTTGTAGTCAGCTACGAGCAATTCATATCCGTCGAGGGGAACGAACGCTTTTCGAAACTCTCGTCCCAGTGAAGTTCGCACAGGGATGTTGTGAAGGTTTGGGTCTTCGGAACTCAAACGACCCGTCCTTGCAACAGTTTGATTGAACGTTGCCCTAATGCGACCATCCGCGTCCGTAACGTCTAGCAGCCCTTGGCCATAGGTTGACCTCAGTTTTTCGACTTCCCGGTACTCAAGCAAGACGGAGACGATCTCATGCTGATCCCTAATCTTTTCTAGCGATGCAGCGTCAGTGGAATATCCGGTCTTTGTCTTTTTTTGGGGAGTTAGCCCAAGTTCTTCGAAGAGCACTTCACGTAACTGTTTGGTGGAGTTCACATTGAAATCATGACCGGCAAGATCATGGATAGAGGATTCAAGTCGGCGAACCTCGCCCACGAGGTAATCACGCATCCTGGTTAGTTCAGTTACATCGACGCCCACTCCGGCATCTTCCATGCGGGACAGAACGGCGACCAGAGGGCGTTCCAGCTCTTCGTACAGCCAGACCATCGATCTCTCTTCTATGAGCTTCGACATAGCAGGCGCCAATCGGTTCACAGCTAATGCATCCCTTGCTACGTCGAGCAGTTGGTCCTGTGGGCCTCCATCAAGGTCCAACTGGCCGGCTTCGACTACATCGCTTCTCATAATTTCGCTGCGGCAATATTTCATGAGTAGATCGTCGAGAACGTAACGACCTCCGCTTGGGTCAAGTAGGTAACCAGCTATGGCTGTATCGACCTGTAAACCTTCTGATTTAAGTCCCAGTTTGCGCAGACCTCGGCTCAGTTGCTTGGCGTCGTGTGTATCGAAGCCGGGCCCATCACCTTCCAAGAAGTCTTCCAGGGCTGACTGCACATGTTCGTCTTCAAGCAGCTGCCTTTCGATCACCAACACCTCGGCAGTGTCGGGCTCATGAACCGCGGCTAAAGCCAGCAACGATCCTTCGCTGTCCCCTAGCCAACCTAGTGATATTGGCTGCTGTTTTTGAGCCAATAGGCCCAGCAGCTCGACGCATTGTGGTGTGGACACAGCGATCGTCGGCTCTGCTTCCAAAACATTCTCTTGCGAGCCCATCGACGGAAGCTCATCACCCACTAGCTCCCCGAGACGTTCATAGAGGGAGTTGAACTCCAACTCCTCGAACAGTTGCCTCACTTCACCGATATTTATTCTTCCCCACTTGACCGATCTCAAGTCCAAATCCACGGGAGCATCAGTCCGAAGAACCATTGCATCAACATTTCGTCTCGCTCGTTCTTCAAACTCAATGAGGTTTTCTCGAAGCTTGGGAGTCTGTTCCTCAGCATGTTCGAAGATTCCGTCTAAGCCTCCGTACGCATTGATGAGCTTCGCTGCGGTTTTCTCACCTACTCCAGGAACCCCTGGAAGATTATCCGATGGGTCGCCACGCAGAGCCGCGTACTGTGGGTACAACTCAGGAGTAACTCCAGTCCTTTCCGCGATACCTTCCTCGTCATACAACGCGTAGTCGCTTACGCCCCTCTTGTTGTATAGAACCTTGATGAAAGGATCCTTGACCATCTGATAGATGTCCCGGTCTCCCGTAACGATGATGGCCTCGTCTCCGTTCTCAGCCACTTGGACCGCCAAGGTGGCCAAGACATCATCTGCCTCGAAACCTATGAGGTCGACGGTGGGAACCTGAAGGGCATCGAGGACCGTACGAACTATTCCAAATTGCTCGATCAAGAGCTCGGGTGTCGGATCGCGCTGAGCTTTGTACTCGGGCAACATTTCGTGGCGAAAGGTGGGTTCTGGGCGGTCGAAAGCGACCACAACTCCATCTGGGGTTTGGTCTTTAACTAAGTTCAAGAGCATTGACGTAAAACCGAAGACAGCGTTGGTTACTTGTCCAGAGACCGTTGCCATATCGGTGGGCAAAGCGAAGAACGCTCTGTAGGTCAGTGAATTGCCGTCGAGTAGTAAAAGCTTCGCCACGATGAAGACCCTAGAGCCCAGGCTTGGCTAGGCGTATGATCTTGGCAAGGCTGGTCAGATTTACTAGTTATGGGCGCAGGTTGCCACTGACGACTCTTTCAGCGACCTCGAGCATCGTTGTCCGTTCCGCCATCGCAGTCTTCTGTATGAAGTTAAAGGCGTCGCTTTCTGAGAGGCTTTGTTCATCCATCAGGATTCCTTTTGCCCTGTCAACCGCTTTACGCACTTCGAGTTGGTCCTCTAACTCTCGAACTGTTGCGTCTAACTGCCGCATTTCCTCAAATCGACCTAACGCGACTTCAATAGCCGAGACAAGTTCCTCTCGCTGAAATGGCTTCACTAAGTAGGAGAGAACCCCCGCATCTCGGGCCTCTTCGATTAGGTGCCGCTGACTGAACGCCGTAAGAATCACCACCGCTGCCTTTCGTTCAGAAGACACTTCGCGAGCTGCTGCTAATCCGTCGATTCCCGGCATTTTGATATCAAAGATGCACAAGTCCGGCGCGTGTTCTTGAACTAGGGCAACTGCCTCATCGCCGCGTCCTGTTTCTGCGACGACTGCATAACCCTCTTCTTCAAGCATTTCGCGAAGATCTAAGCGAATGATGGCTTCGTCTTCTGCGATTACGACGCGTTTTGGCAACTGATTCCTTGTGTTTGGAGGCCGGGGCCTCAAGACGTGCAGATATTTACAATAGCTAATCAATTGGGCTTTCTTCACCGAAGAAAAACGTCAGTTGAAATCTCTACCCATTTGATCCAGTAGTGAATTCTGATGACCTTCGAGTTGAAGTAGTCGCTCTACGAGGTGTTCTCGCTGTTTGCCGATTGCCATCAAATGTCGAGCGGCACGTTGGTGAGTTCGTTCTGATATAGGTGTCTCCGAGACAAGAGAGTGAATTCTGGCCGTTTCCGCTTCATCCTTGAAATGCTCCAACTGCTCGTCAAGCACCCCGAGTTCGGCTTGAGTATGCGCAATTTGCTGACTATTGCGGCGGAGCTGACGCTCAACAGTTTTGATTGACATGGGGCCAGAAAACCTAGCCAGAAATGATCGCATTTCCTACTTAGCCTCTCTATGGCTTGCGACCAAAACAACGGGCAAGCGTACCCGCCACGAAATCCGTGACTTCAACATCGACGAATCCAGCCGACCGAAAATACTGTTCGCACTCACCGCGGGTGTGGGCTCGCCCCTCACTTCCGCAGACGAGTTCGTTCATTCCCCACATAGCGGCGTCCACCGGTCCTCTTCGGTCGTTGTCCAACATCTCTCCAATAAGGTGCATTTCGCCACCTGGTTCCAATGCCCGGAAGGATCTTGCTACGACACCGCCTATCACCTCGCTGTTGTAAATAGGTAGGTTGCTTGCCATCACTACAACATCGACTGGGGACGGGAAGTCTCCTTGGGTAAAGTCTGCTCCCAGCGTTGTCACTCTGTTCCCTACACCGGCATCAGCAATGTATTCCTCAGTTGCTACCACCACCGGTGGAAGGTCTAAGACTGTCGCTTTAAGACCGTCGAAGGTCTCGACAGCTGTAATGCTGTAGGCCCCCGAACCGCCGCCCAGATCAAGTAAATGATGTCGATCGGACAAGTCGACAGTACGAACAAAACGTCGAGCCGCGCCAAACCCGATGCTTGCAGTTGCTTGATGATATTTCCGGGCAGATTCAACCGTAAGTTCGTCATACATTCCGAGCTTTGTCGAATCGGGCTGTCGCATCTTTTCGGTCATTTGAAACCATCCAGATACGTCGGGCCTGGTGAACATCATCCACGCGCCGGCATACCTGCTTTTTCCTTCGACGAGGTATGTCTCAACATCTGGGGCGTTGCATAGGTTTTCTCCATCCCAATCGAGAAGTTCCAGGCTTAGGGCACAAGAAACCAACCGATCGACATCGACAGGTCGTAATCCTGTTTCTTGCGTAAGCGCAGCTTCGCTGTTGTGACCATTGCTGATGTGTGTGAAAAGACGCACATCCAACGCCGTGTAGAGCACCGCTGACGTGGTGTAAGCGCGTGCCATGTCCTGCAACCGAGTGGTATCTATTCGATTAGTCATTTGTCGTTTACCTGCTTCATCAAGAACTTGGCTGATCTTCGACCTGAAAATATTCAGACTTTCCTAGGGCCCAGTATTCGCCCCATATCTGCTCTCCCCCAGCCACGTGGAATACCTCGCCTGTTATGAACGAAGCAGTTACCGAGGAACCCAGAAACGCTACTGCTTGAGCTACGTCTTGAACGTCGCCTAAACGTCGTTGAGGGTTGTGATCAAACGATGGGCGTGCCGCATCGGGGTAATTAACCAGTCCTGGGCTTCGAACGACACCAACAGCAATAGTGTTAATTCGAATATCGTGCGGCGCCCATTCCACGCTTAACGACGCTGCGAGACCCGCAGCTCCGGCTCTTGCAGCTGCAGTATGGGGTATACCCACCGATGCTCGTCCAGTAATAGTTCCGATGTTCACTATCGACCCGCCGGAACCCTTTTCGATCCACGCTCTCGCAGCGGCCTGCATTACGAACCAAGGCCCGTAGAGGTTTGTTTCCAACACCGCGGCCCAACCTTTGGGCGAAATATCACTCGCCGGCGCAGCGAACTGGCCGCCTGCGTTATTCACGACCAGGTCCAAACGTCCCAATTCACTCCACGTGTCGCGCATAAGAGCTTCAACCTGTTCGGGATCGCGCACATTAGCTGGGATCGCAATAATCTCGACATCTTGACGGGCAAAAGACTCTTGCAACTCCTTGAGGTTTGCTTCATCTCGGCCGCATGTAACGACCTGTGCGCCGAGACGACTCAAAAGCATGCAGATAGCCCGGCCGATGCCGCCGGCACCGCCTGTGACGAGTGCGACCTGCCCCGCATACAGGTCATCTCGAAGCCCATGAGCAAGCGAGGATAAGTCGTCATCGCTCCAAGACGAGTACGGGTCTGAGGTCATCTCTACAACCTAGAGGTAAACATTCATCCCATGCGATATGTCATTAACGATGCTTCTTGTGCCCGGAGCGGGATTTGAACCCGCACGCCCGTGAGGGCAAAGGATTT
>TARA_B100000686_G_scaffold354583_1_pt1 | contig 58177 bp, 50 predicted proteins | sample TARA_B100000686 | Tara Oceans TARA_B100000686 (sample SAMEA2622733) | marine metagenome | biome: marine biome (ENVO:00000447); feature: marine epipelagic mixed layer (ENVO:xxxxxxxxx); material: "saline water (ENVO:00002010), including plankton (ENVO:xxxxxxxx)" | depth 150 m
ACAAATTCTTCCGTATCGGAAATACCTGTTGCCGCAATTGTAACAGGGGCGTTTGTAGTGTGTAATTTTCCTAATGATATCTTTTCGCTGTGTTCACTATCCGCAGCGATATTTGGCCATCTGCCACATTGGCGCTGAATTACAGTCGCGGTTCCTTCTTGTTGGGCGAAGGTTCCAAATACAAAGTACCATTGGTTATTTTCGAGACTGCGATCTGTCGAAACATCGATTGTTTCTTCAGTATTCGACAAACGCAATGTTATGCGTCCTTTCGGATTCACATACAAACCAAACCCAGCTCCATTAGTTTGCTGTGCCACTATTGTCTGATAACCATCTCCAACTGGCTTTGTAGCAAAAATCCATGCTTGTATTGATAACCCACTATCAAAGTTATTTAGCTTTCCTGATTGTGTGTATATGTAGGATCCTGGATACGTTGTTTGGTGACAACCTTTTAGTGTCTCAGAAAATCCTCCCACCGCTTCTGTCTTGAAGCCAGGTCCTTCTGGATTTTCATCACCATGGATCAACCTTACTAATTTTGCCTCATATTCTGTGAACTCAGTGCTCACCATAAACTGAATCGAATCACCGGGATGAACTACCATGGGATCAGCGTATCCAATCAGCTCTGATCGTTTTTTACCCCTCAAAGTTAGATCACTTGCCATACGTTTTCTCCAATTTTTCCAGAATAATTCTTTTTCACCATCAGGCGACTGTCCTAAAAAACTCAGTCAAGACAGAACGACCCCGTAGGGTTACCTACAGGGTCGCTCCTTAACATCGTACTGACCTAAGCACTAATTTGTTGGGTCAGTCAAATATGTACTGCTCTCACTATTATCGAGCGAGTATTTTCTCCATACGATCCTGGGTATCTGCTACCTGCTCATCGATCGATACATCACAGGTTGTCACAGCTTCAAGTGCCTTGCCAAATTCATCCAACATCTGTGCAATCTTTGGATGCGGTAAGAGTCCATCCCAGGTAGTCATAGCCCATTCAAAGTTAGCTTGCAGGAGTTTATTACCACCACTTGAATCAACATCATCTCGGGTACCTACAAAGCCGTAATGATTATTGAACTTGGTAGCAAATTCAGTTCCAACTAGGTATTGTGTTAATGCCCATGCAGCTTCCTGCTCTTTACTTTTCGCAGCAACCGCATAATATCCAGTCGTTGAGAATTGAGTTTGTTTTCCACCCGCAGCGCCAACCGGCTGAACAATAGTCCAGTTAAACGGCAGGTTTTCAGCCTCAAGAGGGATAACTCGACTTGGCTCTTCAACCATCATCGCTAGCTTTCCAGCCTTGAATAGAGATAGCGCAGCTTCACGGTCATATTGCCCCAACGGTGGCTGTATAGCATCGTCACCACTACAGCGCAAATCAACTGCAAACTGCAACGCGCTTCGAACGGCAGGCGAATCAAAGGTGGCAGTTTCCATGTCATCAGACACCATATCGCCGCCGTAGTTATGGATCATGTTGTAAAACCAATACCATCCATAGTCCTTTACCGTGCTTGGAGAATTAAAACCCCAAACTTCCGGTGGGTTTTGAAGCGCCTTCGCGGTAGCCATAAGTTCTTCATTATTGGTTGGAATGGAAAGACCAGCAGCATCTAGCATGTCCAAATTGACATACATAACAATCGTCCCGATTACCGCAGGGATGCCGTACAGTTCATCTCCATAGTAGCTCGGGTTGACAATATTATCAGGGAAACGAGCCCGCTGATCCGCGTAATCGGCTGCGTTGAAATGCCCATCAAGATCGCTGAAAGCTCCGCGCGCACCAAAAAGATTCAGGTGCGTGCTAGTTTGATAAGTTACATCATATACATCCGAGCCAGCAAAGTTTGCTGAGTACAATGCTTCAAGCTCTCCCCATGGTATAACAGTGTGCTCGATTTCCATTCCCGTTGCTGCCTTAAATGGAGCTAACCATTCTTCCATCAACGCTATTTCGTCTGCACCATGTGGGGCTTTAGCAAACTTGATAGTGACGCCATCAAATTCACCTGCTTGAGCCGTGCCCCCTAATGCCGTAACTGCCGCGAACGCGGCGGCTGCACTAATTGAGATAAGGCGGCGCCTTAACTTAGAAACGTCTAACATAATTTTCTCCTCCTTCCTTTAAAAGATATACAAATCAGTAGTCCACACTAAATATTCTGTGATCCCCAGAATATCCAAGATCCAAGCTTGTTGGGCCCAACGATCTTTCGGGCCCGAAGAAATCAATAGCTTTTCTTAAATCACCCATAATTAAACACAAGTCAGTGCAAATTTGTCAATTTTGAATTATTAGGTAACCAATTATTGAATTCACCTCCCAACAATGATATCGATCAAATAATCACAATTACCCCAATAAATGGGTCATTTTCTCATACGCCCTAACCATTCCAAAGTGACACGATTAAATGTTGCGGGATCCTGAACTCCGAATAAATGGGAACCTCCTGGAAAAATAACAAGCTCAGCACCGTTAATCCCATCGGCCAGCTCACGAGAATAACTAGGCGGCAGACACATATCATTTTCACCCACAGTAACAAGAGTTGGTGCCACAATTCTATTCAGTTCATTTGATATATCATGACTCTGGTTCGCATCGATCTGACCTTGCATACCTTCAATTGGTGATGAATTCTTTTTCATATTGTCCAACACAGTCATGATCATTTCATAATTATTGGTAATAAAGTCTGGGGGGAAAAGATACAAAAGGGCAGCTTCATAATAAAGATCAAGGCCGCCCTCCTCTAACCAACGAGCCATCATCCCAAAATACATCTTCGCGTAACCATGAGTCTTAGCCCATCCTCCATGCAACTGTAAGGTATTAATTCTAGCCGGGCAATCAATGGCTATTTTCGCGCCAATTGCGGCTCCCAAAGATAAGCCCGAGAGGTGGCATGTAGATATTTCCAGAGCATCTAATAGCGCTACTGTATCCTCTGCCATCATTTTTACTGAGTAAGGGCCTTCAGGCGAGTCACTTTTACCAACACCTCGATTATCAAAAATCAGAGTTCTGTATTTGTCCTTATATTCGTTTACTTGGGGCATCCAGCGAGACGAATCTGCGCCTGTACCACGAATAAAAACTACAGGTACACCATCATCCTCACCATGCCACTCATAATAGACAGATATACCAGTTGAAATTTGCACTGATGGCATATATTCCTCCTTCCGATTTATTTACGATTTAATTGCTATTTTTTCATCCAACACCGGCCATCCCATAGGCCGGCGAAAACCTTCCGACAACACTGAGGCAGTATGGAGAACCAAATCTTCGCGATATTTCGGTCCTGTAACTTGGACGCCAACTGGCAATCCATCACTATCAAATCCGACAGGAACTGCGCATGTTGGAAGACCAAGCAAATCTTGCGGCACTGTATAATCCATACAGATATCTCTGAACTCAATTTTTTCATCATAATGATCCACCAAATCTGGACTATCTACAGTGGATGGACCTGCTGCAGTAATCGGCGTGATCAAAACATCAATTTTTTGAAAAATAGAATCAAATTGACGCGCAAAGTCTAGTCGTTGCTGATTTGCGCTCAAATAATCACTTAGTGTGATCTCGCTTGCTTGCATCAATCGTCCAACCACGTCTCTTCCATACTTTTGCTCTTCAGAAGGGTAGGTTCCGAGATCGTTTTTGTGAACATGAAATGCTTCGGCCATCTGTATAGTCGCAAATGTGGGACGAATTTTTTCGGCCATATTTATCGAGACATCCTCTAAAATTCCTTTGTTTGAGAGCACAAATTCAATTACCCTCTCGAAGTGATTCTGATAATCTGGTGCGAGTCGTCGCAAGTGGAGGCTTTTACATCGCCCTACTCTCACGCCATTCAAGTCTGTTGATGATCGATTCAATTGAGGCAGTGATGAAGAAAGAGTGGTTGAGTCTTTCAAATCGAAACCCGACATGACTTTAAGTGCAAGCGAAAGGTCATCCACATTTCTAGCCAAAGGACCAGGGTGATCCATAGATGGTGCCAATGAGACGCCACCCCGCTTTGGAATCCTGCCGTAAGTCGGTTTAATGCCAAAAATACCACAAACTGCGGCGGGAATCCGTATGGATCCACCCGTGTCACTAGCCAATGCGATTGGCGCCATGCCGGCTGCAACTGCTGCGGCTGACCCACCACTTGAGCCGCCAGGCACCCGATCTAGATTCCATGGATTTTGGGTGCTTCCCATAGAGTGATGCTGTGTTGTAATGCCCCACCCAAATTCATGAGCTCGAGTCAGCCCGATGATTATGGCTCCCGCCTCTCTCAAGCGTGTCACTACTGTTGCATCAGCCTCTGAAATGCGACTTGCTAAAACCTCTGATCCGTAACATCCAGTTGCATCTTTAACATCAAATAACTCTTTAATCGCGACTGGTATCCCATAAAGTGCCAATTTAGAACGAGATTCTCGGCTGACAGCTGCTAAACGCTTGGCATCAGAGACAGCTTCCTCATATAGGATTTGCCTAAAAGCACCAACTTGGCCATCGACAGATGTAATCCGGCCGAAACAACTCTCGACTACCTCAACTGGTGAAACGCTGCCCGCTTTGTAAAGCCGAAGCAACTCAGTCGCACCGCATTGCCAGAACGCTGACATTAAGTTATTCCTCTTGCTTGTAGCCAGCAGCGTCAAACGATCCGACGCCCCCCAACATCCAGTAGATAACCATATCTTCCTCCCCTACTGATTCTGCAGCGTGAGGTGTATTTCGAGGAATAAATACAACATCACCAGGACTAATATCATGCCAAGTCTCTCCGACTAAATGTCGGCCATGCCCAGACTGCACGATAACGACCTCTTCTGCATTAGGATGAGAATGAACTTCATGGGTCCCTCCACCGCCAGGATATGTAGTTTGACCTACACCCATCAGCGATGATCCGTTCCGTTCTTCATTCACAAGCCATCGGATATCTAAATGACCAAAAGCAGTTCCCGAGAAATCAGCGGGTTTTGTTGTATCTGCACGCACTACATATTCATTAGTTTCAGACACTTTGTTCTCCTAAATATCGAGAAAATTCACTAAATAATGGATTGATTACGCTTCATGTAGTATACATACACAAGTTGCATGTCTCTAGACCGTATTCCAAGGAAGATTATTGTTATGTCATTAATCCGCACAACCTCTCTAACTGCTCAGGAGATTCTTGAATTCTCCCAAAAGGGATTTTTAATGCCTGGTCGGGTATTTTCTACTGATACTGTAGAATCTATGCGCTATTCACTAGCCAAAGTGCAAGCAACCGAGCGTGAAGCTGGTCGGGAATATGATCTCCTGGATCCCGAAGCGTGGCCAACCAAGGAGAAAGAATCACACTCTCAACCCGGTAAAAAAGTTGGCTTTCTATTTAATCTATGGTTGCACAATAAAGAGTGGCGTCAGTTCTGTTTTAATCCAACATTAGCACGCTGGGCATCCCAGCTAATCGGATCGCGAAAAGTTCGATTATTGGAAGACAACGCCCTATACAAAGCTCCGCGCGCAGGAGGTGAGCTCAAATGGCATCAAGATCATCCTTATTGGCCTCTCGCGCAACCCAATTCGGTGACTGTATGGCTAGCATTGGACGATGTCTATCTAGAAAATGGTTCAATGCAAATGGCAGTGGGAAGCCACCTCCTTGGCGAACGTTTGCCGGCGGCCTTTGGAACGGGTACACCCTACTTGAGTGAGAAACGTCCAAAATGGATCAAACCAGTTCAAGACCCGAAAAATGAAGGGCTTGATACTGAAGTAGTAGATATCAAAGCTGGAGAAGTGTCTATACATCATTCCCTTACCTGGCATGCCTCAGGACCAAACAACACCAATTATCCTCGTCGAGCTGCTATTGTCCGATACGCGGGTGATGGAACAATATGGCTCGGATCAAACAGATACGAATACAACTATAGCGATGAAGAGGTAGGGATTCATATTGGAGAACCTATCTCGGGAAAATACTTCCCGCTCGTTCCATTTTTATGATTTAACGGAGATTGGTGTGAAAGGCAAATTACTTAAAAACGCAATCGTATTACCATGCGAAGATTCACGAATTATTGAAAATGGCGCGGTGGTTATAGAGAAAGATAGGATTGCATGGGTTGGTAATGAACGAGATATACCAGAAATCTATCTATCCAATGACTACATTTGTGAGTCATTAACTGGCCATACAATAATGCCGGGGCTGATTGATGCCCACATGCATATCAGCTTTGGTGAGTGTGAATCTGAAGAGGAACTTTCGATATACACATCGCCAGAATATCGCGCGATCAGAGCAGCAACTGATGCTGAAAAAGTTCTATTCAGTGGTGTAACTTCCTCTTGTGACCCAGGAGGGCCAAACAATTTGGGAGTTGCCGTGAGAGACGCTCGAAACGCAGGTCTTATACAAGGTCCACGTATGGCTGCTGCGGGCAGACAACTCACTAGTCAGCAGGGTATTGGAGATAATTTTCCATTATGGATTGGTGTTCCGCCATCCTCAATGGGTGTCATGGTTCGCAGTGATTCCGAAATTATTCAGGAAATTCGTGATCAGGTCAAAGCAGGTGTCGATATCATCAAATTAGCAGCCTCTGGACTATCCTCTGATGAATATGCTGCGTTTAGACAAGAAGAAATTACGCTCGCAGTTGACGAAGCTCATCGCTTAACTCGCCAAATTACTATTCATGCTCGATCACGACAATCTGTAAAGTATGCGGCTGAGGCCGGCGTCGACTGGATTATGCATGCATCCTATATGGACGATGCTGGATTAGATCTGGTTCTTAAAAAACAAATACCTATTTGCCCAGCAATGACATTACTCGTCAATATGATCGAAGCCGACGATATCGGCATCTCTAACATCTCACCTGCGGGTCGACGCCATGCCGAAGAGGAGCGTGATTCTGCTATTAACATTCTTTCAAAATTTCATCGCGCAGGTGGAACTTTGATTTGTGGATCAGAAACAGGGTTTTCAATGACGCCCTATGGCGAATGGCATACAAGAGAAATGGGGTTATTTGTGGATCATTTGGGATTAACTCCCATGGAAGCAATATTGTGCATGACGAAAAATTCTTCGACAACAATCCCCAAGCATAAAGATGAGATTGGAACAATCACGCCCGGTAAATATGCGGATCTATTGATAGTAAATGGCTCCCCCCATAAAGATATCAGCGTACTCCATGACCGCTCTAACATTAAAACAATTATACAAGGTGGTGAAGCAAAAGAACGCTGGCGACCAGAAGCCCATAAACGAGTACGATTAGGATTTGAGAAAGCGCATCTTTACACTAGGACACCTTTAAAACGTACGCACTTCAATTAATTGGTTTTAACAGGATGTTATGATGATGATGATTAAGGCATGGTTGTTGAAAAGACTCTTTAATGTAATTCCAAGCAGGGAGACCTAAATAAGAATGGCGATAAATGAAATTATTATTCCTAAAACTGGACTTAACATGGACGATTGCGCCCTACTAGGTTGGCATATTACGGAAGGCTCATATGTCGAGGAGGGTGATGCAATATTTGAGATGGAAATCGAAAAAACAGCAATGGATATTGAGGCCGACTGCAGTGGCTGGGTGCATCAAATTGCAGAACCTTCGGAGGATAAACCTCTCCCAATTGGCACTGTGATCGGATTAATTGCTGAGACTGAGGCTGAGTACAAAAATATCCAGTCGGATCCAATTGATGAATCCTAATAATACATATCTTGTGCAACTTTATGAACTCATGCTTAAAATTCGCATGTTCGAAGAAAGAGTTACACGAGAGTTTCGAAAAGGCGACATGCCAGGTTTTGTTCATACCTACATCGGAGCAGAGGCTGTTTCGGCCGGAATATGCATACATCTAACTGATGAGGACTATATCTCAAGCACACATCGAGGTCATGGACACTGTATCGCAAAGGGATGCTCATTCCGTGGCATGCTAGCCGAGCTTTATGGAAGAGAGACTGGCTTGTGCAAGGGTCGTGGTGGCTCCATGCACATCGCAGACTTTGATCGCGGTATGCTTGGTGCAAACGCGATAGTAGGTGGAGGTATCGGTTTGGCTACCGGGGGAGCACTCGCCAGTCAAATAAGGCAATCTAATGGTGTGTCTGTAAGTTTTTTTGGCGACGGGGCATGTAATCAAGGTATTCTCCATGAAACAATGAACCTCGCGTCAATCTGGCAATTACCGCTGATTTTCGTATGTGAAAATAATGGTTGGGCTGAATCGACACCGACAGAATACTCAACTAGCGTATCCAATATCGCTGAGCGCGCCAAAGGATATGGCTTTCCGGGATTTGTAGTGGACGCATCCAATGTCGAGGCAGTTTATGATGTCGCGGGTAACGCTGTCCATCGTGCCAGAAACGGCAAAGGTCCAACCCTCATCGAGGCCAAAATTGGGCGCATGGGCGGCCACTATCTAGGTGATCCTGAAGGCTATCGTCCACGAGAACATAAGAAGGAAGCGCGATCTAAAGATCCAATTCCAATCCTTGAAGCTAAACTTACGGACGAGAACATTCAGACACCTGAGGATATTTTGCTTATCAAAGAAAGGATAGCTTTGGCGCTTGATGATGCTGTCGCTTATGCAATAGATAGTCCATTACCGAAAAGTTCTGATGTAGCTGTTGGAGTCTATTCAGAATGAATACAAAAAAAGAACGTATTCTTAGCGGCGCTGCTGCTATTAACGAAGCGATATGGCAAAGTATGGCAGCAGACAATTCGACGATATTAATCGGTGAAGATATTGCTGGTGGTGCGGGTCTAGGTGGGAAACATGAAGGCGCAATGGGAGGCTCTTTTGGCGTCACAAAAGGCTTGCTTGAAAAATTTGGCCCATTGCGTGTAAGAGATACACCAATCTCCGAAGCTGCGATAGCAGGCGTTGGCGTTGGCGCGGCCGCTGCAGGTCTTCGTCCCATTGTAGATATGATGTGGTCAAGCTTTACACCTCTTGCATTCGATCAGATCTTTAACCAAGCTGCAAAAATGCGATACATGTTTGGTGGTCAAGCAAAAATACCTTTGGTTTTGCGAATGGCGATGGGCGCTGGGTTGGGTGCGGCAGGACAGCATTCCGACACTTTGTACTCAATCTTTACTCACATACCTGGCTTGAAGGTGGTAGTCCCATCCAACCCTGATGATGCCAAGGGTTTATTGATAGCGGCCGTTAAAGACGATAATCCAGTACTATTTTTTGAACATATGGGGCTATACAACATGAAAACTTCAGTTCGTGAGGATCCCTATGAGATTCCTCTGGGAACTGCGCGCATTCTACAAGATGGTGAGGACCTGACTGTGGTAGCTATCTCTATGATGGTAAAAAAAGCGTTGGATGCCTCAATAGCGCTAACGAACGATGGCATTGATCTGGAGATTATTGATCCTCGTACCCTATCTCCTATGGACTACGAAACCATCGTTACCTCAGTTAAAAAAACTGGCAAGCTTCTAATTGTTGATGAAAGCCCGCCGCACTGCAGCATTGCTACGGACATTGCTGCTAATGTAGCTGAGTTAGCCTATGACTACCTAAACGCTCCAATACATCGCCTTACCTGCCCTCATTCACCTGTTCCACTCAGCCCGCCACTGGAAACTGCTTATATTCCATCTGTTGAAGACATCGTGTCTGATGCCAGAAAACTCTGCTCCGAATAGATCAGCTACAATCAGAATCAGATACTTTCAATCGACACCGCAATTCGCTGGCTCTTCAATTATTTAAAACACTAAAGTAAAAAACGCCTAAAACATTTGAGCCCATGCTACCGGCATTTATTTCGGTTCGGAAACTGTCATATGAATAGTTTTTGTCTGCAGATATTGATCCAATCCTTCGGTACCCATGTCTCTAGTGAGTGATCCTGATTTCTTGTATCCACCAAATGGAGTCTTGACATCACCTTCTGTAAAACCATTAATCGCAACAGTTCCGCATGGCAAGCGTCGCGCGAAATGAATCGCACGATCAATATCACGAGTAAAAACAGTCGCATGAAGACCATAATCAGTGTCTTTTGCGGAACTCAATGCATCATCAATACCATTTACTGGCAAGATTCCAAGCACTGGTCCAAAAATTTCTTCCCTTGAAATTGTCATTTCCTGTTTGAGATCCGCGAACACTGTTGGTGAAATGAAAAATCCGGGGCCTTCTATAAGATTACCGCCAGTCATTAATCGGGCGCCCTCTTCAGCGCCCTTATCAATATAAGACATAACTTTATCTCTATGCTCCAAAGTAATCATTGCACCTATATCTGTTTCGGGATCAAGGGGATCTCCAACGCGAAATTCTTGCGTCCGCTTTACTATTCGATCAAGATATTCGTCAATTAGGGAAATATCTACCAATTGGCGCATATTGGCGGAGCAATTCTGTCCACCATTCCAGAATGCAGACATGGCTGCATGTTCAACTAGATCATCATTTATGTCAGCATCATCGAGCACAATAAATGGGCTTTTGCCGCCCATCTCAAGGCCAATAATTTTTAAGTTACTTTCACCTGAATAGCGTAAGAAACGCCCGCCCACTTCGGTAGATCCGGTAAACGATACTATATCAATATCTGGATGTCTGCCTATCGCCTGTCCAGCGGTCTCTCCCAAGCCAGGCGTAACATTAATTACTCCTGATGGCACGCCCGCCTCGCTAGCAAGCTCTGCCAGATAAAGTGCAGTCAATGATGTTTGCTCAGCTGGCTTCACAACCACTGAACATCCTGAAGCCAGTGCAGGAGCCATTTTCAAGGCCACCATTAAAAGAGGAAAATTCCATGGAAGGACAAGCCCCACTACACCGGCTGCCTCTTTCAAAATTAGCGCTAGAGCATCCTCACCGGTAGGAGCAACCTTTCCGAACACTTTGTCGACTAACTCTGCATACCATTCAAAAAATGAAACAACTTCATTCGTTATCTCATGATGACAATCCGTAATAGTTTTGCCACTATCTATGCTTTCCATAACAGCAAGAACATCGCTATTAGATCGGATTAAATCAGCTAACCTTAAAAGTATCTCTTTTCTATGCTCAGGAGCAGATCGTGACCAAACACCACTTTCAAATGACATGCGTGCTGCCTTCACAGCTTTGTCTACGTCGTCGTGATTACAGTGTGCGATTTCCGCAACGATCTCGCCCGTTGCGGGATTAATGCTGTCAAATATATTGCCAGATTTTGCCGCTACGAATTCGCCATTGATAAAAGCTTGATTGCGAAATGGTAAATTCGTAATCAAGTTATTCACCTGAGTCCGTGTTAAATTAGTCATATCTCTGTTTCCTTTGTAAAAAAGTTACGTCTAGAGTTTATACTAGACCTAGCGCAAGCATATAGCTACCAATAATGGTGAATTTTCAGATTGGGCAGCTTTTAGCTATTAAGCCATGAACCTCTTATAATCGTAGTATTCTTCGTTAGGTCTTTAGTCATGAGCAAAAATAGAATCTTTTCTGGAGTTCAGCCGACTGGTAGCCTTCATTTAGGTAACTATCTCGGCGCAATACGCAACTGGGTACGACTGCAAGACTCCTTCGAAGCAATCTACTGTGTCGTGGATCTTCATGCAATAACGGCCACGTACGACTCTAATGAGCTCGGCCATGCGACACGAGAAGTTACTGCTAGCCTTATAGCGGCAGGCATAGACCCAAAAAAATCGATTATCTTCAACCAATCAATGGTGAAAGAACATGCGGAATTAGCATGGCTATTCAGCTGTGTAGCGAGAATTGGATGGTTAAATCGGATGACGCAATTCAAAGATAAAGCAGGTAAAAATAGAGAGCAAGCAACCGTTGGACTATATGCTTACCCAGTACTGATGGCAGCCGATATTCTTGCCTACAAAGCAACGCATGTTCCAGTTGGCGAGGATCAGAAACAACACTTAGAGCTTACTCGCGACATTGCGCAAACCTTTAATTCTAACTATGGTGTCGAGTTTTTCCCCATACCTGAGCCACAAATACTTGGCTCTGCAACACGTGTTATGAGTCTCAGAGATGGAACCAAAAAAATGAGTAAGTCAGAAGACTCCGATTTATCAAGAATAAATCTTACAGATACAAATGATCAAATAGTTCAAAAAATTCGTAAGGCTAAGACAGATCCTAATCCATTGCCAGCTAATATAATTGATCTAAAAGAGCGCCCTGAAGCACTTAATCTGGTTACAATTTATGCCGCACTTCAGGACGTCGATATTTCGACGGTTTTAAATGAGTTTCAAGGGCATGGGTTCAGTACATTTAAACAAGCCTTGATCGATCTAACAGTGGAGCAGCTAACGCCTATACGGGATGAAATGAACCGCCTAACCCAGCAACCAGAAGAAATAGACCTCGTACTTGATAAAGGGGCTGCAAGAGCCTCCTCTATTGCAACACCAATACTTCAGGAAGTTCATAAACTAATGGGTTTCCTGAACATTAGAAAATAACATTAGGTAAAACAATTTAGAATATCCGAGACCATAGGATGCGCATAGGTATAGACTTAGGCGGCACCAAAACTGAAGGCGTACTTCTCGCCAGTGACGGGCGTGAAGTAATTCGAGTTAGATACCCCACACCACAATCCTCGGGTTATGAGTCAATCCTTGTGACCATAACTAATCTGGTGGTCGAGCTCGAAACAATAGCAAAAGAACCATGCACAGTCGGCATCGGTACACCTGGCACGATATCACCTCATGATAATTTGTTGAAAAACAGTAGCACTCCTTGCCTTACCAATCAGTCATTTCAGGCTGATATCGAAGATCGACTAAAACGATCAGTCCGTATTGAAAATGACGCTAACTGTTTTGCTAAATCGGAAGCAATGGATGGAGCTGGACGGAATTTTGAAACAATATTCGGAGTTATATTGGGCACGGGTGTCGGCGGTGGCATTATTGTGAGGAAACGTCTACTGCAAGGACGTCTTCATATAGCCGGAGAATGGGGGCACAACATTTTAGAAAAAGAAGGCCCGTTATGCTATTGTGGGCGTGAAGGATGCGTCGAGACTTTTTTGTCAGGCCCTGGCTTAGTCCAAGCATATGAGAAACTAGGGGGAGCGCCAGGAGCAACTGCTGAAACAATCATTAATGACTCTGAGAAAGGTAGTCACCTCGCTAAAACATGTGTGAGCGGTTATCTGCAACACTTCGGCAAGGCTCTCGCTACTGTGATAAACATTTTTGATCCCCATGTTATAGTGCTAGGTGGCGGATTATCAAACTTTCATAGGCTTTACACAGACGGCTATAAAGAAATCCAAAAACATGTTTTCTGGGATAAATTTGACACGCCGATCCTGAAAAATAAGAATGGTGACAGCGCCGGTGTCCGTGGTGCTGCGCAACTTTGGCCTTAATAATCTATCAGCTGACAATCAATCAATAAGTTCTCTTAACCACAAATTATACTAAACGCCAAGCGGCCCAGTTTTAGACCGCAATTGACGTTGTCAAAACAGGCACGCTCATGAAACCAAATCGTCCTTCGTGATTAGCTGCTTCCAACTGCTCTTGCCATTGCTCTACATCCGACCTGGTCATCCCATTATTAAGTGCAAAAATAGAAATTAATTTTGACGCCCATAGTGCAAACGAATTCTGATGTAGTGTCTGATTAATAAAACCAATTGGTGTAACATTGATAACAGAAAAACCGCTATTTTTAAGCTTTTGTGGCAACTCCATAGGTAACATCTGGTGAAAACAATGAGCACGAAATACTTCATGAATTTTGTCATTAAGAGTAGGATCTGGGCCATAAAAACGCCAATGATCCCAAAGTACTGATATTGAGCAAAAACGACCGCTTTTCTTTAGAACCCTCCTAATTTCACTAATTGCTTTGTCAACGTCGCTCACGTACTCTAAAACTTGGGTTGACGTAACGGTGTCAAAAGTATCATTTTCAAAAGAGAGTTCTGTTGCTGAGTCCTGGGTAAATCTCACATTATCTAGTGTTTTACATAACTCTCGAGCAGCAGTAACCTGACTAACGCTTGGGTCAACACCTACAACTCGGCCGTCAGGACCGACAGCTAGCCCTAATTCTCGTGTTAGTTGTCCTCCACCACAACCCAGATCCAGAATATCTTGCCCTGACTCCAACGCCAAAGATTCAAGCATGGATTTCCGTCGGGCCACCCCTTCTAGGCATTGTGCTATTTTACGTTGAAGCTCTCCAGCTTCGTTGTCAAAATCCATATTTTACCCCTTCATTAAATTCGTTCTTTAGTTTTGCATAAAGATCTTTTTAAAAAAATATTTTTGTCATAGGATTGTATCCTCAAATACATCAATTCCGTTAGCACGATTAACCATTAAAAACACTACAACCGTTCATCGTCTTCCCAGATATCATCAATTTTTTTACCATTCGAAAAAATATAAAATCCTAATCCATGCCGTTTATTATTTCTAAATTCACCGGAATAAACATCGCCATTTGCAAACGTATAGATGCCCTTTCCGTATCTCTGATCATTCTTCCATTCGCCTTCGTAAGAATCTCCATTTTCGAAGTTAAGTATCCCTTTTCCATGCTTTTTATTGTTCTTCCATTGACCAACATATTGTGCCCCTGTCGAAAATATATAGGTTCCCTGCCCATTAAATTTATTGTCTGCAAATCCTCCTGAGTAAATATCTCCAGATATGAAAGTATAAATGCCTTTGCCCTGACGCTTATCATCACTAAATTCTCCGATGTACCGATCTCCATTAAAGAAATTTAAAATACCCTCTCCATGCAATCTGTTGTGTCTAAATTCTCCGATGTACTCATCCCCACCATAATAGCTATAAACTCCAATACCATGAGGAAATCCATAGGCTATTTGTCCGGTATAAACTCCAGTTAAATATACGCGATCTATGACATGGTCAATTTCTGCAATTACTTTCACAGAAAATAGTACTAAAAAAACCGATAACACTAGCGAAGAAGGTAAAAAAGTAATTTTTTTCATAGGATGCGTTAGTGCAACATCAGAGATGTTTTACATGGTATCTTAAATAAATTCTAATGTCATAAACAATATAATTTTCGAAAATTTAACTAGTAGAATTAGAACAATCGACCAAATGAAAGCAGCATCTTTCATTGCTACGCAAATTGAGGCCTAGCAAACTAAAAAGCCAAACGATCGAGGATGCATTAAAATACCAAAATTATTATTTTTAACGAGATTTCGGGTATTCTTTAATACCTAGCCTTAAGGTACGGATCAACTATCATATATGTTTGATTACATAGCGAAGTTTTCTAGCAGTAAAAGATCAGCAACATGCACAATAGTCATCTTTTTGGTTGCTGCGATATTTTTGGCCACAAAAGCACCTAGTCTCAATTCAGTCACTACAAATGAGCAATCTGAATTTCTACCAAGAAATTCAGAAAGTCTTCAGGTGTTGGAAATCATTCAAGGAGAGTTTGATTCTGCTTCGGGTATTCCGGCAATTATTGTTTTGGACTCCGACCGTAAACTAGCTACTGAAGATATCGATATTATTGCTAACTATGCTGAGCGTCTTCGCAAAAACGATCGGCCATCTGCATTAGAACAAATTTTATCTCCAACTGATAATCCTGCATTGATGACATCAATGATGTCCAAAGATGGCACTGCAATGCAAATTTTGGCAACCATAAAAGGCGTTCCCGCAGATCCAGAATTTAGCGAATCAGTGGATTGGTTGAGAAGTGAATCAAAGAAAATTCTTGGAACTGAAAAATTCCGAGTCGCAGTAACCGGTCCCGCTGGAATTGTCACTGACGCCGTAAAGGTATTTAGAAGCATTGATCTTAGAGTAACGATAACAACCGTTATTTTAGTATTCGTCCTTCTTTTAATGGTTTACCGATCATTACTTCTTGCAGTCATTCCATTGTTCATTATCGGTGGCGCACTGGTTTGCGCGAGAGCTATCGCATCTCTTTTGACACAACATTTTGGTCTTGCACTGAACGATCAAATAGCATCCATCATGTCAGTCCTTTTATTCGGTGCCGGAACTGATTTCACACTTTTCATCGTATCTCGTTATCGCGAAGAGTGGAAAAAACTAGGGCTAACACATAGATGGAAAGCAATGAACTGCGCTATGAGCAAAGTCGGACCCGCTATCGCAACGAGCGGCGGTACAACCATAGTTGCAATGATGGTATTACTATGGGCATCCAATGGAAGTTTTATTTCACTAGGCCCAATGCTAGCAATCGCTGTATTAGTAATGCTAATTACAGCCCTCACCGTTGTTCCAGCCGTTGTAGTTACTTTAGGCAAGACCGCTTTCTGGCCCACAGATCCGTTTAAAAGCAAATCGGATTCCTCTCGTTTCTGGAATCGCGCATCATTGTTAATTTCACGTGCTCCAAATCGGATTTTTCTGATTTCTTTTTTTCTACTTACTATTGTTGCCCTAGGTAGCAGCTTTTTACAGCCAAGTTTTGGTTTTATCAATGGCTTTCCAAACACGGCGGATTCGAAAATTGGCTATAACATTTTGAAGAATAAATTTCCTGCCGGAGATCTAGCTCCGACGATAATTTTAATAGAACTTGATAGTGAAAAATTGCCATCCCATTTAATAAAGTTCGAAAACTTTTCTAAACAACTTCTGGATTATCCTGGTATAGCTAGACTAACTAGCCCTACTCGGCCGAATGGGAAGGCAGAATTTTTAATAAGCGATGAAATTCAGGCTTCGCTTATATCTATAGAACAATCAAATCGTGAAACAATAGATTGGATAAGTACGTTACAGGATACCTCCGCCCAATTGCCTGGCCTTTCCCGAATTCTTTTTCAATTACCGCGTTTTCTGTCGAGAGATAACTCGATCGCTCGTTTTGAAATCACTTGGGATGACAATCCATATGACAATAAGGTTATATCAAACATTGGTACCTTCAAAAATGATATTAAAGATTTTGCTGCACAATCGGGGTTGGAGGCCAAAGGGGTAATAGTCGGAGGTGAAACTGCCACTTACTATGACATAAAAAAATCAACGATACGAGATCTACTTCTAATCGGACCACTCATTCTTCTGGTAGTCTGGTTAATTTTAGTTGCCTTACTCAAAAGCCTAGTAGCCCCGACGTATTTAATAGTGTCAATCCTATTAAGCTTTGGTTCTGCTTTTGGGGTTACAGTCTTCTTTTTTCAATTTGTATTGGGCCAGGCCGGTGTCGCTTTTGAGAACCTTATGTGGATGTTTGTTTTCCTAATTGCATTAGGAGCCGATTACAACATCTATATGATGTCACGCATACAGGAGGAAGTGACATTACGTGGGATAAAGGATGGCATACAGGAAGCTGTGTCCCGAACCGGCGGCGTCATAACATCAGCCGGCCTCATACTGGCAGGGACATTTATGGTGCTGTTTACACTGCCGCTACAACCTATATCACAGCTAGGGTTCGGTGTAGCAATCGGTGTCCTAATTGACACGTTTATTGTCCGTGGATTCTTGGTTCCAAGCATGGTCGCAACGATACGCCACTGGAGTTGGTGGCCAAATCCATTGTACAAAAAATTACATTGGTAAATCCGGTCTGCACTATGACTTAACTCCTGAATAAAGCCCACATAATCGATAAATCTGCAACTGCAATTTAAGTGGAGAAACGCAAAATTCCAGAAAATAGAAGGCTGTTTTGGGTGTCAATTTTGAGTAACAAATACATTCCGTCTAATGGTAGAATTAACCCCCTGAAAAATTGAACGGGGATCCCGTATGAACTTAAAGGTAATTTTTAAAATTGATGCAATAGTTGCGCTGATTAATGGCTTGGGTCTACTTTTTTTGACCTCAGCTTTTCTTGAAGCGGCTAGTTTCGAGGTTACAGCAGATCTTAGAACCGTTGGTCAATTTACCGGTGTGACTTTTTTATTCTTGGCTCTTCTCACATGGAGAATACCTGATATTGTTAAAGATGGTGCGAAATCGCTAGGCCAACTCTATGCTATTGGTCACGGACTCTGGTTCTTAATAATTGGATATCATATGCTGATTGGTGCAGCATCTGGCCCGACAGCTTGGGTAAATATCATCATTACAGCCATTATTGGTATCCTCTACCTTACAGCCAGTCGGAAACCTAATTAGTAGCGCTATTGTAATTACTTGGACTGAGCGCATACAAGCAAATAGGATTGAGAGGCCCCGCAATTGCGGGGCCTCTCCTTTGGATCTCATTGTAAATATTTTTATGGCTTCCTTAATTTATCTTCGATATAGTTTTTATGCTATTTGTAGTGAATAATAACTTCAAAGATCTTGTCGACAAGAAAGAACAGATTCAACACAATCGTCAAACTTAAATAAATAAGCTGAAAACCTTCACATCTTTGTCAAGATTGATTAGTATCATTATCAATTAACACAACCCTTCAAAACCTACTTATTTGGAATAGAAAATGCGCATACATAAAATAGTTTCAGTTTCAGTTTCAGTTTTAATCATTCTTTTTGCCTCAACATCAGTCCGTTCGGAACAGCACGTGGTCAAATTATTGACCACGGCATCTAATGGTGAAACAATGGTATTTGAGCCAGGTTTCCTAAAAGTATCAGTCGGCGACACTATCGTATTCGAGCCCGCTGATGCATCTCATAATGCTGAATCTTTTTTTGCCCCAATATCCGATGCAAATTTCTACACAGAATTGGGAGTAACAGAATCTGTTGTACTGACGCAAGAAGGAGTCTATCTCTATAAATGCACTCCTCATTTTATGCTCGGAATGATTGGCGTAATCCAAGTAGGCAAAGCTGTAAATAAGATGGAGGCATTAGCGGCTTGGGATGAAAACAAGGGAACTTTAGTGATGAATCAAGATCGGATGAGCACATATTTGGATCAAATAAAATAATACTCATATAATATTGACAAAAAGCCTCGTTGAATCGGGGCTTTTTTTATTTTTTTCAACAATTAATGAAGAAGAGAGCATATTGCGAAAGAAATAACGATGAAACTAGGCAAATGAGCGGCATTGTGATTCAATACAAATATACACAGATACGAAAACAAAATGAATTCGAAATTATACGGATCTTAAGTTCGATATTGTCATGTTAGCAACAACGTACTCTTTCATGCTCTTCATTTTTGGAGGAATGATTGGAGGATTGATCAGCTGGTATTTATCTCACAATTGGAAAAAGAAAGATGCACGCCTTATTCAAAACAGTTTTAATTCCGAGAAAACAGAACTTCTTATAGAAGTTGAGGCTGCTAACTCTAAAGTAGATGCGCTTACTTCAGAAACCAACCAATTAAAGATTTCTTCCAATAATCTTCAAACCGCTCTAAGCAAACTGACAACAGAATATGCTGTTTTGGAGGAATATTCGAAACGACTTCCAACTTTTCAGGAAGATCTAGAAAAAACAAAACAACTCTTGTCAATGGAAGAAAAAAGAAGCACAGAACTCCAAACTCGCTTAGAAGAAAAGACTAAATCTCTCGCCGAACAAGCGGTCTTTATCCGTGACGCTAAAACTGCGCTTGCCGCAGAATTTCAAATTGTTAGCCAAAAAATATTTGAAGAAAAAAGTGAAAAATTCACTCAACAAAATAAAAGCTCACTGGAAGCATTACTTAATCCATTTCGGGATCAAATTAGCACCTTCAAAAAAAAGGTCGACGATGTTTACGATAAGGAAACTAAAGACCGAGTCGCTTTAAGCCAACAAGTATATCAATTAAAAGAGCTCAACCAACAGATGTCTCAAGATGCTATAAATCTCACTCGCGCACTCCGGGGAGAATCCAAAACACGTGGGAATTGGGGAGAGGTTATCCTGGCCACAGTACTCGAACGCTCAGGTCTACGCGAAGGCCGGGAGTATGAGACACAAATGAGTCTTGAAAATGAAGACGGCGTCAAATTACAACCAGATGTTGTCATTCATTTACCGGAAAAAAAGGATATCGTGGTTGACTCAAAGGTATCACTTGTTGCATATGATAATTACTCGAGCGCCGACGAAGAGGACAGACGATCCACTGCACTTCAGCAGCATTTACTCTCTATACGAAACCATATTAAAGACTTAAGTAACAAAGATTATCAAGAACTTAAAGGTTTAAATACTTTAGGTTATGTCTTGATGTTTGTTCCAGTTGAGCCGGCATTTCTTTTAGCTGTTAGTGAAGATCCAGAATTATTTAATTTTGCAGCAACCAGAAATATTTTTATCGTAAGTCCATCAAATTTATTAGTAACCCTGAAGACAATACATGCAATGTGGCAATATGCATATCAAAATGAAAATGCTGTTGAGATTGCCCAAAAGGCTGGTCAAATGTATGACAAATTCGTCGGATTTGTAGAATCATTTGAACTGGTGGGAAACCGACTAGACCAAGCTAGCGAGACATGGTTAAAAGCGCATAATCAATTACTAACTGGCAAAGGTAATTTGATTAAAAGAGCAGAGGATCTCAAACAAATGGGAGTCAGAAGTAAAAAGGAACTGCCCATAGATACTTCACCTGACGAAAGCTGAACTTACTTTTTATTCGTTAAGAATAAAGTTCTAATTTTCGATAAAGTCATCATTCAGCATGGAAAGACTCCAAACTTTCATGGATTTCATCAGATCCAACCCCCGATGGAATATCTTTGTCATAGCGATTACGACGTTAGCAATATCCGTTGACATTTTTTACCAGTCTAACGGGGCCGGAACTCTCGATTGGAATGACTGGCTATTTTGGGCAAAGCAAAACTACGAAAAAATCATTTCTAGTCAAAATCTATTTACCATGGTCATTAGTCCAGTTCAAGGTTTGTTTGGTTTGAGCTATCCACTCAATCCTTTTTTCAATCCCCTTTGGTTAATTGCTGTTTTGATCGACGAAACAACCACAGCCCATAGACTGACAACTGCTATTATTTTTGCACTCTTCGCTTCTATGATGACCACAATACTTTTTTCAAAAGTTGAAAACCTGTGGGTGCGATTATTAGTGCTTTTTCTGACTTTAAATATTTTTTTTCAAGATTTCTTACCTTTTGCTCACCTCGTGTTATACCCAAAAACAACCTTCTCATACTTTCGTTTGATGCCCCCACAAAACTTGCTTTTGGTAGAGGCATTGATTCTGTTCTACTTTGCAACCAAACCAGGCTTAAACAAAGCAAATATCCTTATTGCAGTGGTAATTTCAGTAATTGGCATCATTAGTGATCCGTTCTACTTTTTCCTATATTTCACACCGATAGTACTGGTATTAGGGTTCTATTATTTACTTAACATAAAAAATCGTTGGAAAGAATCTTTATACTATCTGATAATCATATTTGCCTTATTTATCCTAGGAACTATTGAATACCCTCTACTTCTACAACAAAACATCGCAAGGACTGTATTTAACGACAGTCTGTTCCACTCCATTAAAGCTGTAAATACGTCGTCCTTTGTTTTTCAATCTCCTCAAAATATCATATACAGCGTCGTTATCCTAATCGGACTTGGTTATTTGGCTGCCAAGAAAAAAGATATGCTAGCGATATCGATCCTGGGGATAAAAATTATATTTATCGTACTGGGAATAATCTATCTTACCGAATCTATTAATTTTAATTTCATGCCACCACTCCATGTGTTTGAAGTCTCACTGATCCCTCTATATTTCATTTTTGGAGCTAAAGGTATTGAAGCAATGCTGAATGATATAAATTTCTCATGGTCTATTAGACAATTTTTCGGATTTCTGGTTTTAATGCTAGCACTTGGCTTCAGTATTTTAAAAATTGCCCATGCATTTACTGCTGAAAACAGAGCGCGCGATGTCATCAATCCTTATCCACCGCCAACTCAACTTGTAATAGATGAACAGCTCCAAAAAAAGATGCGTGGCTCTATAAGTTTTGCGATTGGAACTGACGGTTCGGAATTTAACAAAATCAATGGCCTGCCATCACGCTTCGGCATTGAAAATCGACTCTTCTTTCAAAATAATGAAGGAAATTATTTTTTCCAGCGATATGGTCGGACAACTTCGTTAATCAGTTATTGGCTAAACGGTCAACGCACATTAGAAGAAAACAACCACTTGACTAACCCTTTTTATGTCTATTTTTTTCGCAGTCTGTTTATGCGAGACAATGATTACTATGGCACGAACGGAAATTATTTTACCCGCCCGCAAGTGCATCTATATCCCATGTTAGGTGTGCAATACTTGTTTTCTGATCAGCTGGCGCTCTTCGATAATACAGATAAGATTGTATTGGAAGATGACCGATTTTTTTTGTATACAGTTGATGACTTTAATTTTGGCCAATATTCGCCAACGCAATTTCATTATGTAAGTGATGCGGAAAAGGCTGTCCAAATAATGAAGCAGACCAATTTTGATGCGACCAACTTTGCTATCGCTCATGATAAAGACAAGCATTTTCTTTCTAATTACGAACTGGTGCCCTCACCAAATGGCGAAATAGACTATACGGCCAATGAAGTGATCTTTGAAGGAACATCTTCAGGTACTAGCCTTAATGTACTTCCGATATTATTTTCTAATTGTCTTGTAGCAGAAGGTGGTTATCGTCTGGTACGTGTAAATCTTATTTTGACCGGAATTGTTTTTGAGGGCGAGGTTAAAACAAAACTTGATTTCAAAGGACCGCCATTTAGGAATAAATGTTTGTCAAAGGATATTGCGGAAATTGATCAATTTGATCTAAGAAGAAAATATTTTCCATATCCTGAGACTTATGATAGAACAACTAAAAACTTGCTGCGCGACTACGTTATTGGGTTAATAGATTCATTTGGTCTATACAATCCACTGGTTGCCATAGGATGGAACTTAGATGAATGGGAAAAATGGAAGGCCAAATAGCAGAAAGTAGACCCAAAGACGCTTATTTTAATAATTAAAGGAGGATAATCATGTCAAACCCCAAACGAATAGTTCTTGTTGTAAATCTTGAAGTTAACGGTACTCATTTCGATAACTATTTAGAACAAATTAAGCTACATGCACACAACAGTGTTCAATTGGAACGAAATTGCTTGCGCTTTGAGGTATTAGTCCCCGACGAATCGTTGAATAACATAATCCTTGTTGAAGTCTATGCGGATGATGAAGCATTGCAAACGCATGCTAATTCTGAACACATGGCAAAGTACCGAACACTCACAGAGGGAATGGTGGCAAAAAGCACCATACATCGTTGCAGCGCTGCATATCCTTAATTTTTATTGCGAGATTGCTGATTCCCTCCCTACCCCAGTGCCAAATATATCCGTTTCGAGTGCATGTTTGATGTGATTCTGGAGTATTGATGCCACTTAGACGAATGCCCAGTGCTCCAATTTGGATCGTGTCAGCATCAATAACCTGAGCATATCCGGCAACATCTGGATAGATAGGACTTGAGAAAACCAATAAAAAACAACGAAACTTCACCCAAGCATTTGTTTATTTCCTAATGAAGTAATCAGAAACTATAGCCATAAAAATCAGCAATCCGCCAAAAATCGTTAACGTAGTTGGAATCTCCCCAATACCCCACCACACCCATATAGGGGCGAGCAACGGCTCCACTAAGGCCAACAACCCAACTTGCGCTGCCGGTACAAAACGTGCGCCAAGCACCATTAAGATGAATCCGAAGCCTATTTCAAAAACCCCTAGAAATAGTGAAATTGACAAATCGTTAAATGAAATATGGAAATCTGAAATAAAAAATATTGAAATTAGCGCCGTCACTAGTCCAGCGATACAAAGGGCGGGCAACATATGAACTTTTCGAGATCGTCGTATTAAAATTACGCTTACAGCATAGGAAACTGGAACCCAAAGTGCGATTAAATTTCCTAGCAAACGACCACCTGCTATCCCATTGACTACCATCAACATTAAACCAATCGTGGCAATCCCTATTGCAATCCATGTTCTCTTATGAACAGCTTCCTTTAGGATCCACCATCCCAGTACAGCAGCAAAAAGAGGTGCCGCACTAAAAACAAATAATGCATTAGCAACAGTTGTGTTTAAAATTGCAAAGACAAAAGCAACAAATCCAGTTCCTTGAAAGAGCCCAAGGAGCACATCATTAATGCCTATTCTTGAGAAAGTCTCTCTGGCGCTAAAATCTTTCCTTAACACCATATAAATAAAAACTGTTGCTGTAAACGCTATAGCCCGGTAAAAAAGTATTTGCCAGCCATCGGCCTCGGCAATATACCGTAATCCCAAACCAGAGATACTAAGACATAGACCTGATAAAACGAGCATAAATACCCCTTTCAGGTACATATTTCTATCATTAATAATCATTATTTAATCCTGTCCTCATCTCATATTTCACTTTTAGTCTAAATTGATTCGAGGCTTTTGCCTGACTGCAATAAAAATTAAACCGGTTGCTAACAAACAGTAGCTAGCAAAAGCCATACAGATAGCGTCTACGTTAACATTTAAATCCATCAAGCCACCCATTATGATTGGGCCTAACGCCGATCCAAACAGAGCAACCGGTGTCGCTAAGCTTCTTATAGCTCCAATGAATTCAACACCATACATCTCGGGCCAGAGTGCAGACATTGTTGGGTAGGAAAGACCGCTATTAATACCGAGTAGAAACATATAGAACACCACTATCCACATCGAATCAGACAAACCGATAACAAGAAGTGCGGCAGCAATTGGAAGCAAAACAAAAGGGGCAATTCTAATCGCACAATACCTATCGATAAGTGGCCCAGTTAGTAATGTTACAAATAGGGTGACGATGGAATAGATAACATAATTTCCGGTAATCCAAGTATGTGACCAACCTTTTGCATCAGCAAGATTTATATGATGAAAAAACATAGCTGTTACCACAATATCTGTAGCAATAAATCCGGGAAGCAGGAGATAGAAACGTCGATCTCTTAATACTTGTGTTCGATTCCATGATTTTTTTTTCTGCATGGAATGATTTGTCTCACTTCTGAGCTTTTCTATATGGGCCTGATGTCGATTCGAATGTCCCTTTAATAACCACAAAACAATTGGAACAACAAGACAACCGCAAATAATAGCTGCTCCCACGTAAGTCCATCGCCAGCCCACCATAGAGATTCCTAGGACAGCGATCAATGGCAACAGTGAACCACCTACTGTTGCTCCCATCGACGATAAAGATATCGCTCGTCCCCGATCGCTTTCAAAATATCGTGACATAGTAGTGGTAGCTATATGCATTGCCAAACTTTGGCCTGATTGACGCAAAAGGAAGATTGCAACAATGAGCATCAACATACTTGCTGTGATCAACATAAACATACATGAAACAGTTAAAAGCGCTAGTACGAAAAGTGTGTAGCGCTGTAGCGAAAACTGGTCTATAAAAGCTCCGGACCAAGTTAAGAGAGCTGCGCTCAACACAGTCCCGATCATATAGATAGTTCCCCATTCTGTGTGACTCAAGTCGAATTCAGTTTGTATCTCCGGACCAAAAACACCAATGAAATAGGTCTGTCCAAAACTCGAGGCCAATGTCATAACAAAACCAAAACCTATCAATCGAGGATGATTGGATACAAGTGAGATATATGACGTAAGTGGTATAAAACGAAAACTCCGCAACATTAAAATAGACCTATTCCTAACTGCCAGTATTGTTCTTGGCTTCCTTTGATTGTTTTGGTATCTTAAACTCCATCTTTTAAAATTCCTAATTTTTTCCGGTGTTTAAGATAGATACCGCAGAGGTAAAAAAATGTACAGCAGCATTATCCCAATGGAAGACCGGCATAAAATTTATCGTGCACGCCAGAATCGCCTTCGTGAAATCATGTTATTACAACAAATTCCCACGCTTCTTGTAACGGATCCAATCCATATTCGTTATGCGACAGGTGCTCGCAATATGCAAATTTGGAGTTCCCGAGAATCCTCGCGATTCCTTCTTTTATTAGCAGAAGGCCCGACATTTCTTTTTGAATATCCAGGTTACGAGCATCTTGCGGCTGGATTACCTACTCTTGATCAAATATTTACAGGTCAAGCAATACCGTATGCCGGACCGGGAATAGATCCTCTACCTGATGCTCGTAAATGGGGTAGTTTAATCTCAGAGCTCATATATAAACATTCAGGCAGGGGGAGTCTTATCGCGGTAGATCGACTACCTTATCCCGCAATTGATGTATTGCGAGCAAATGGTTTTCTCCTCACATCAGCAGATGTGATAATGGGGATATCTCGAAGCATAAAAATGTCGGAAGAAATACCTGCTATTAGACTATCAATGGACGCAGTCGAAGAAGCAGTCCTAAAAATGGAGAATTTGATAAAACCAGGGATGACGGAAAATCAAATATGGGCTAATTTTCACCATGGCCTAATTGAGCGCGATGCCGAGTACGTCACCACGCGATTACTCGTAGGGGGAGAAAGGAGTTATCCTTACTTCAGAGAATGTGGTGAATATTTTGTAACTGAGGGAAATCTGATCACATTCGATACGGATGCAATAGGCGTAGATGGTTACTCGGTAGACTTCTCTCGTACATTTCTATGTGGGAATTCACCTGCTAAATTGTGGCAGAAACAACTGTATCGTCTTGCATATGATCAACTCCAGCACAATGTCGGGTTATTTATTAATGGCACTTCATTTGAGGAAATCGTTCGAAAAGCATGGCCAGTACCCGAGCAATATCAATCTACAAGTTATTATGTAATCGCTCATGGAATTGGCATGTCAGGAGAATATCCAGCAATTCCACACTCGTTTAACCCAAATGCCCGAATACCACAAGGAAATCTAAACCCAGGAATGACACTGTGTGTGGAAAGTTACATTGGGTCATCTGATCATCAGCAAGGTGTCAAATTAGAAGAACACATACTAATAACTGAAAATACGCCAGAAATATTGTCTAAATACAACTATGATGAAAGATTACTAGTTCAATATCACTAGTTAAATATTACTAAGGAAAGGCAGTCTAAGGCTACTGCGCTCCTGGCTTTGACATAGTATGAATATAAACATTGTGCCCAAAATACTATTTAACAAAGTAAAATAAAAAATTACCATTGGGTGGATCGGAAACAACAATGAAAACTGTACTTGAAGTTAAACAGCTTTGTAAATCGTATCAAAAAAATGTCGTGGCTGCCCACAATGTATCCTTCTCTATTAGAGAAGGTGAATTTGTAACATTGCTTGGACCTTCAGGTTGCGGAAAAACAACCACTCTACGGATGATAGCCGGTTTTGAGTTCCCAGATTCGGGACAAGTTATATTGGACGATCAAGAAGTGAGCAATCAGCCTCCCTACAAGAGGCCAGTCAACATGATGTTCCAAGATTTTGCCCTATGGCCACATATGTCTGTTGAAAAAAATATTGGTTACGGACTAATGATTGCTGGAGAAAAAAAGACCGCTATTTCTGAAAAAGTTATGAAAGTATTGGACTTGGTAGATCTTAAACAAAAAGCGGCGAACTTTCCTCAAGAATTGTCGATCGGGCAAAAACAACGAATTGCACTTGCGCGCGCTATAGTAAATGAACCACGAATCTTACTCTTAGACGAGCCCATGTCTGCGTTGGATGCCAAACTAAGAGAAGCAATGCAGACTGAGCTTCGAGAGCTTCAGAAAAGCCTACAAATTACTTTTGTGATGGTAACCCATGATCAAACAGAAGCAATGAGAATGTCTGATCGAATCATTGTCATGAAAGCTGGAGAAGTTGAGCAAATAGGCACCCCCACTGAACTGTATGAAACCCCGAGATCGCCCTATGTTGCGGATTTTCTGGGGCAATCAAATATTCTTGTTGGGAAAATTAATAATCAGGCGGGAATCAACTATGCTGAAATTGCTAGCGGTCAATCACTTGCATTCGTTAATCGATTTGAACATATCCAAGACAAGACAAAGGTGATTATTTGTATAAGGCCCGAAAAAATACAAATTGAACCGAAAAATAAGGAGAATCCAGACAAAGTCAACATTGTAACCGGAACGGTTGTAAATTCTGCATACAGTGGAAACAGCATTCGTTATGTAATTGAAATTGATAAAAAAACAAGAATTACCGTAGACCAGCAATTAATGAGATCAATTGATAATTCTGACGTGGCGCAATTTGGCGATAAAGTGGATTGCTTAATTCCACCTGACGCTATATCAGTTTTTTTTGAATAAGACCAAAACTCACCGCCACATAATATTATGGCTAATTACCTAAGGAAACGTCTAATCTTTTGGTCTGTTGTTTCCGGTCCATTTATTTGGTGGGCTTTCGTTCTGTTAATTCCATATTTGATTATGTTTGCCCTGAGTTTTTACACTAGAAAATTTCCTTTTCATGTCCCGGACCTACAGCTTGGAAATTATCTAACCTTAATTACTGATCCTCAATACTACACAGTTTTCGTTCGCACCATACGCGTCGCTTTTTCTGTCTCTATAGTATCGTTGCTTTTATCATTTCCACTCGCATATTTTTTAGCAAGAAAAATAAAATCAGTTAGGCTGCAACTTCTTCTCTATGTTGCTACGATAATTCCTTTATGGGTCTCATACCTATTGCGAGCGTATACTTGGAAAACTATCCTTGGTAGCGAAGGAGTTCTCAATTCTTTCTTCATTTGGGCTGGATTTATTGAGGAACCGTTCGCATTCCTTTTGTATAACCAAGCTGCGATGATCATCACTATGTCCTATATTTTTATGCCATTTATGGTGATGCCCATTTACGCATCTTTAGAAAAAATTCCAGACAGCCTAATAAATGCATCAAAAGATCTTGGAGCTGGGCGTTTTACATCTTTTATTAGAATAACGTTCCCACTCTCAATGCCTGGAGTTCTCGCAGGTTTCACATTAACTTTCTGCATGGCGTCAGGTGATTTTATTTCTCCCGTCTTAGTGGGCGGGCCTTATTCTAATATGATCGCAAACGTTGTAACTTCACAATTTGGATTGGCAATGAACTGGCCTTTAGGATCTGCTATCGCAGTGGTACTTCTATTTATCGTTTTATTAGTCATTTCAGTATCAGATCGGTTTGAACGTACTGGTCGAGTCAATCTAAGCTAGAACATCTGATAGGAATATATTTTGAAATTAAGATCTCGATTTAGATTCGACTTTTGGAACACCGCGGTAGGGTTAATGGCATTCATAGCGTTTAGCTTCCTATACCTTCCAATTGCGACACTAATTTTGTTTAGTTTTAATAGCAACAATATTACTAAATTGCCTCTCACTGGCTGGACTCTCGACTGGTATGTTAAAGCGCTCACTAATCAAGACCTTTTAACAGCTCTATGGAATAGCGCAATCGTTGCTATTGCGACGGTAATCATTTGCCTAATTATTGGTGTACCCACAGCATTTGCACTTGATCGGTTTAATTTTCCAGGCAAAAAAATTTTTAGACGATTAGTACTACTGCCAATTACGTTGCCTGGAATCATTACCGGTGTATCTATTCTTAGTTTTTTTTCTATGATCAACATACCATTAAGCCTCTGGACTGTGATCATTGGTCATGGTACAGCTTTTACTGCAATAGTGGTTACTAGCCTTTTTGCTCGTCTTCAACGTTTTGACCGAAGACTTGAGGAAGCGTCAGCCGATGCAGGTGCTCATCCATGGCAAACTTTTTTCTTCATTACGCTCCCAAACATACGGACAGCTCTAATCGGATCAGCGCTAATATCATTTACCCTTTCATTTGACGAGATACCCGTAACATTTTTTCTTACAGGTCGCGACAATACTCTACCTATGTACATTTGGTCTGTAGTTCGACGAGGAATTACGCCAGAAATAAATGCCATTGGCACCATTATTGTCGTCTTCTCGATAGCAATAATATTTATATCCGTACTCATGATCAATGACGACAAAAAATAATCAAATTACAAAATAGAGATAATAGCCGCTCATCAGCACCTAGCAAGTTTTCTATGTCGGAGTCCTAACTACAAATTCATCTCTAATAAATTGTGGCGCATTAGATTGAATGCCGCTTGTTTATCAGATATAGATAATATTCCCGCTGCAGCTAGAACATAATCTCTATCAATGATTAACTGGGGCGACACGGGAGTGAGAGCCTCTTTGAGTTGTCGTTCCAACGCAGCTTCCATGACCATATTTCCAATCTCACCATGAGAAAGAACTCCTCCAGTTCCAATTAAAAGCGGTAGTTCTCGAAGATTAATACCCTCTTGAAACATATCTATTCCTTGGTTTGGAATATATACCGCATGCGCCTTGCCACAGTGACGCTCAATTGATAATGTTGCGCAGGAAATAGCGAGAATCTCATCTATTTTTTTATCCACAATTTTTGTTGACAAAAAGGAAGGATTAATTTGTCTATGATTAATTGCTTTAACCAATTCGTCCCTAGCTATTTTATGCCGTAAGGCCGTCTCAACTATCCAATCCTGATCGACTTCAAAGGCACTCTTAGAACTCCAGCGCATACCTAGATCACCCTGAACAGAGCGTTTCAAAGGGGGATAAATAACACCTCGAATATTCATTTTTGTCAAATTGTCTGTTTCTATTATTGACGAATGAACATCAGTCGTAGCGCCACCTATATCAATAGCTGCCACAGATCCAATTCCCTCCGATAATTCTGTCCCTTTAGACAAGAGTTCCACCGCAATTAATACCGCTTGCGGAGTTGGTAAGATTACGGATTGACTGAATACATTTGACTGACTTAACCCTTTACCCATGATGACTTTCTCAATAAAAATTCGACTTATAGCCAATCGCGCAGGTTCAATATTCATCTTAGTGATATCGGGTAACACATTGGCCGTAATCACAATATCGGAAAACGATTCGGTAAGAATCTCTGATATCTGTTCAGAGATTTCACTATTGCAGGCAATGATTATAGGGATATCAAAACGAAATTCTGCTAATTTCCGTGCATTGCTCAAAACCTGATGAGTTTGACCACCATCAGTTCCTCCAGAAAAAAGCAAGATGTCTGGAGTTAACTTAGTTATCACACCAATGGACGTCTGGTTTAACCTTCCACTTAACACAAGGTCTACTTTGGCTCCGGCATTCAGTGCTGCTTGTCGAGCTGCCGTTGCAGTATAGTCATCTACAAGCCCAATAGCTGCTACAGATAGTCCTCCTCCTGCACTTGATGCGGCAAGTGGAGTAACTAACTTTTTGTCTAACGAAATTTTGTCGCACGCCTGATTGAGAGCCCTCCCATAGCCCTCAATAACATCTGTCTTGATTGTAGTGTGTGCTTGCCCCTTTGCAAGTAAGGATCCTGTCTCCAATTCAACTAACGCGACTTTGGTAAACGTACTTCCAAAATCGACTAATGCGGTAACTTCATTTTTCATCAATTATTGGGATTGATAACAATAAGTTAACGGAGCTCTCCCAGCAGGTCTTCCACAGTATCAGGTGTCATAATGCCAATCTTATGGAGATGTTCGCGAACATCCACTGGGACATCAGACCCCTCAATGTCTTCATTCAAAACACCGCCCATAAATACCGAAGACTCTAATCCAGCTTCTTTCATGGAATGAACTAGAGTGGTTCCAAAGCTTCGCGCTACCCCATTATGAGTCGTTATTACAATTGCATCTGCATCCGTCTCGAGAGCAACTTTGACTATATCTTCTGGATCACGGTTGATTCCAAAATCAATTACCTTGCTACCTACAGATTCTAAGGTTGATGTCAGTAGAAACTTTGCGAACTCATGGACATCTGTGGATGCTACAACAACTTTCTTGTCTCGCAATTGTTCATCCGGATTCATTTTGGCCACACTCTCGAGAATTGCCTGACGTTTTTCCATAGTTTGACGAACTAGATCTGTTTCCAGAACTGGCTTATGGCCTCGGAGATAGCTATCATCTCTATCACCAACGCCAAATAATTCTTCACATTTCTCGGGTCCTAGTAATTTCATCACGATCAGGACTCGAGCCGGATCGGCTATATCGACTCCCATTTTCTTCATTGTTCCCAACGCGTTCGAAAAAAATTGTTTGCCTCCAACAACAAGTTGATTACGCAATTCCTCGATTTTTTTCCAATCAATATAAGATTCAATAAGCGGCAAATACTCTTCACATTTTCGACTGATTGTTTGAACTTGCGCAACCTCCCTCCAATCAGGTATGCGTTCGGTCTCGGTTACCGGTACAGCGAGTGGTGCAGTGCCTAATCTATACCGCATATCTGTAAGTTTCGACATCATCAGGTCATTCACCAGAACTGCCATATTTGCATCAAAATCTGGTGTATTTCCAATGGTGTCACCCTGTAAAAAAGATATTGGGACTCGATTTGGATTTACAGCTTCCAGAGCTAAAGTCACAGCTGACTTGATTATTGGATTTTGAGTTAAACCACCCCATGAGTTCGCATATGCTGCGCCGATTAGATCTTCGGCAACGTATCTTTCCAACATCGCCCATCCAACATAGCTCGCATAATCATGGAAAACACCGGGATACCCATCTTCAAGGTAGGAGTCAAAAACTACGCCATCATTTTTTTTTGAGGCGAGAACAGCAGCTGCTTTCACTACCGACACAACCTGGCTAGTCTCATCATCCCAATAAGGCCATCGCCAGGTATACTGGCTTAAAACACCTATGCAGGTGATACCAACTCGGAGAGCATCAAGCGCGTTATCCAGAGACCCAGGGCCACCAATCATATTATCAGCAGCTTCTGGTTGTATCGGAACCGTTTGCGTTAATTCCCACCAGTCTTTCTCATTCCACAAACAAGGTCCAGTTTCTTGTGGCGCTTCAGCGCGTCGATCCTTGGGTAAACCCATGCGCCTCTCTGCAATTAGATTAAAACGATCCGGTGGGCGAACACCTCTAACTAAAGCATCTTCATAGATATTTTGGAGGGCATCACGCGTTTCGCCCCAAGTGCTAAGACCAATATTCATACACGTACAAGGTATGCCTTTGTCTCGAGCGATTTCGCGCCACTCACGCTCAGATCGGACTCCTTTTTCTTTGCAATATAAAGACTCACCAATAACAACATTCTCTCCAAGAGCTAAACCTTCGGCAACAATTTCCCGACCATCAGGAAGATCTGACGGTATAAGATCACTAAGATCGATGGCATCCATTCTTTCTTCTCCTATCCAGTTAGAGTCCATCCCGCGTCTACAAGCAGATTTTGGCCCGTCATATAACCACTACCATCAGACGCTAAATATAGTGCTGTTTCGGCAATCTCTTCAGGCTTGCCAAGCCTACCTAATAGCGTCATAGATAGCGCTTCATCCATATGTTCCTTCGAGATACCCCAATCAGCTTCCCAATTAGCTTCGATAGGTCCAGGTGAAATTGCGTTTACTCGTATGGTAGGGGCTAAATCCCGTGCTAATGATGCAGTGAAGGCTCGAACAGCGCCCTTGGCTGCACAAAAAGGTATACATACTGAATTAACCATATTGTCTTGATTCACACCATTACCATAGGATCCTGAAAAATTAATTATCGACCCTCTCTCCAACGTTCTCATTTGAGGAACTATAGCCTGGCACATCATCATTGTACCCTTTACATCAATCTCGAATATCTTATCCCAATCATCAACTTTGATATCTTGAAATCGTACTGTATCGGCTGGATCAATCCTGCCTGCCGCATTCACTAGAACATCGGCTGAACCCAAACGACTAGCTGACTCTGCTACGAATTCATTAATTGAAGTCAAATTAGCAACATCTAAATTACTAACAAAAGCTTCTCCCCCCATGTTGTTAATTTCTTTGGCTACCTTCTCTGCAATATCGCGACCGCGCCGAACCCCCAGAGCAACCTTTGCTCCTTCCTTGCCTAATGACATGGCAATTGCGCTGCCTAGCCCTCCATTTGCTCCAGTAACAACTGCAACCTTACCTTCTACTCGTCCAATCCTATTTTTTTCTAGCGCCATTTAAAGTGTCCTCTTCCAACAAAACGATTAAAGGGCGCGATACAGATAAACTCGCATCTGCATCACGCCCAATTCAAAATAAAGAATCAACCGCTTATTTAAAGAAACAACAATTATCTACATCGCCTAATTAGCGGCTTTGACAGCATTCCATAGATCAACATATTTGTCTTGATTTGGACTCAACTGCCAGAAATCTAAGCCCTTCGTATACTCGCTATCTCGAAGATTATGGTAGTCCTGCTCCTCAGCTGTCAGGCAATCCTTGACAGCTACTGGATTTGCTGGTGAATAACCAGCAACTTTCACCATTCCGCACTGGCCTTGCGGTCCGGATATAAAATTAATCCAGTCATAAGCACAGTCTAGATTAGGAGTTCCTTTGACGATGTTCCATACATCCTGCCAACCGTCCGCCTTCTCTACAGGAATAACTTCAGCGACTGGAATGCCTTGTTCTTTAAGCAATGCTATTTGATAACCACCCCAAGTTTCAGACACCCATACCTCTCCTTTCGCATAGAGATCTACAAGCTCTCCAGCTGATGACCAATAATCACGAACCAGTGGCTTTTGCTCTAGTAGCTTAGCTTTTACTTGAGCTAGCTCATCATCAGTCAAGTTATACACATTCTTGTCAGCTCCAAAAAGTAAACGTGCAGTAATGTAAATACTCATACTTACATCTTGAATCGCTATTTTCCCTTTCAGGGCAGGATCCCATAAAACGCTAGCCGATGTTGGTGGGGTATCAAATTTATCTGTCCTATACATAAGTGGAATTGCCCCCCATGCCATCGGGACGGCATAAATGTTACCGCTCTGCTGAACACCGGGATGATTTCTAAACGATTCAAAGGTTTCGTTAAAGTGATCTAAACGATTAGGATCCATCGCTTCTAACACTTTCATACCAGCCATCATTTGACTAAAGTTGACCGCGGGTGAAATGACATCGTAATTACGATCACCTGCTGCCATCTTTGCGACAATCTCATCGTTGGACCCAACATACGTTTTTGTCAATTTACATCCACTTTGCTCTTCAAAAATACTTACGAAACTATCATCCGCGTAACCTTCCCAAGTTAAAAGATTTACCTCGCCCCCAGCTAGGGCGGCGGGCGAAACGCCGATTAATCCACCCAAGGTCATATATAGGGCCAAAAGGGACGATTTACTAAAACTGAACCACTTATTCATATTGAAGTCCTCCTTCTAAATAAAAACATTCTGTTTAAACACATGTAACTTGAAAAAAAACTAGCGTTTTAATACTACCATATAGGCTAGCAAGTATAGTGCGTTTCTCAAAACAGTCGCTAGTTAATACCTGAAATTAGGTAATTTTTATTGATTTTTTCGAGCAACCAGATTAACCGGCATTCCGCCCGAATAACACTCTGGAGTGCATAACACACGAGGATTTTTGCCCACATATCTCTCCGCATCGACAAGAGCATCGGAAAATTTATCCATAGTACGATATCCCAATGAACGAGCGATACCGGGTTGCTGTGCCCCCACAACATAAATTTGCGAACACCATTTTAGAGGGACGCTTCCGCCAGAAATCATCGACATTGCATGAAATGGATGGTAGGTGTAACGATTAGAATAACTATAACAATATTCATTGTCAGTTGATATCCGAAACGCCTCATTAGAAGACAAGAACTCCTCTGAAGTGGAGTATTCCTGTAGAGACCAGAAGGTCTCTTCATAGGAGGGAAACCAGTCTGAATTAAACCATCCATCACACCATGATACTGCGATTATGACTGCATCTGACCGAAGCGCTTTTGCGCATCTGGAATATTGAACTCCAATACCTAAACTCATCAATATAGGATTTGTGCCCATCCCTGGGCCATAATGAAAATCCCGAGGCAATCCTATAACTAGAATATCGGCTGGCTCGTTTAACTCTTCTAAAACAACATTAGAACGGCTGAAAGCTAAAGGCCAAGTTGATTTTTCTACTGTTTCAGTGTCACCTACTTTCACATCAAGAACATCTGCTTTACGTCCAATTACAGCATCTACGGTGTAAAATTTTTTATCCAGGTTACGTTCAATCGCCACTCCAATTGATTTAAACTGATCTCGCATATGAGATTTTTCAGCACCCCCCAACCAATCGGCTCGCAACATAGTCTTCGGTGAATGGTGGCTCGCAATCGACTTCATACCCGCTAAACCTGTTACTAACATCTTGTAGCCACCTGAATAACCGCCATAGGGATTTGCAGCGCAGTGACCAACTAATATTGATATATCTGCATTCGCGACAAAGCGATTTGTTTGTACAATATTCCCCATCTCATCTTTACCTAAATCTAAGAGATTTGGGTCTTCTGCATCATGATTAATCAATCGATCAGGCCAAAAATTGTTGACTATCTCGTGCCCAAGATACCATAACCACTCTTCTAGAGTGTTCCGCCTATGCAATCCTTGTGCACATACTAATGTTATGTCTTCAATTCGGCAGCCACCCTTTACTAGATCTGAAACAATTAAAGGAATACTTACACGGCGATGAGATAATGCTTGCGCTCCACCTTTAACTCTATCGGGAAAAACAATTGCAGCTGTTTTTCCAAGACCTGCTAAAGATACAATCGTTGGCATATCCAAGGGATTATCTAGCGCTTCACGCGTAGCAATAACCGGATCAACGCATGGAGGATCCTTATGCGTTTCGCCATAACGAACTACAACAGAACTGTCTGGCAATTCTACAACCATACTTTTCAGTCCATAATCTAGTTTTACCTGCTTCATTTATTTATCACTCATTCATAGTGGCCACTTTTCATACATCTCGACTACTGCGGCAGTATCTTTCTTGCCAAGATTTGCTTTCTTTGCTGCTGAATTCAGCTTTTGTCCCACCTCACTGACTTTAAGTTCAATTTCAAGCTTTTTTGCCAGGGAGATGCCAAGCTCAACATCTTTATGAAGATTATCTATTGAAAAAACTGGTGAAAAATCTCCTGCTATTATTTTTGGCCCCAATTCCTTAAAAAGATTACTAACTGTACCCGCACCACTATTTGCAATCGTCTCAAAGAATAAATTCTCATCCATATCCGCTTTGCGACATAATGAAAAAACCTCACATGTAATGGAATTGATCGCCCCGAACATTAGGTTATTAAGAAGTTTCACTAGGTTCCCTTGCCCACATTCACCAACAGACACTATATTACTCGCGAAGGTGCTAAGAATAGGTCGCACTCGCTCAAGGTCATTTACTCTACCGCCAGTGGGTAGTGTCCAATTGCCGTAACCGGAAGGTCGTCCTAAAACTGGGCAATCTAGATATCCAATGCCCTTCGTATAACAAATCTCAGAATTCTCCTTTGAGGTAGCTGGGTCAACCGTGCTCGTATCTACTATAGTTGAACCTTTTGAAGCCCCTACAAGCAACCCCGTATTTCGATCTCTTACAACCTCTTTGACATGCTCAGGGTTGGGGAGCGACATAATCACCGTTCCTACTTGTTCTGACACATCATTTGGTGCTTTTCCGACAGTGCACCCAAGTGATTGAGCATTCTCAATAGCTGTTGATGAAGGATCGAAAACGACTACAGCATAATCATTATTAATCAAACAGCGAGCGATTGCCTCGCCCATAATACCAAATCCTATTAAGCCAACTTTTTCCTTCATATTAGATTAGGCCTTCCAAATAGATATTCTTAGAACAAAACCTGCAATTCATTCTTTTAAAAGTGTTTAGTTCGCCTTAAGCTAAATTTTGAGCCAACACTCGAACCATCTGTCCCGTTGTCGCTACACATAAATTCTCTATACCATACGTTTTTTTGTTATTTGCATTAACACTAATTATGACCCTAATTTGCTTTAAATTTCTCCAATATTCAATCTTTTTTCCTGAGCAGATTAAAATTTCCTTATACATCTAATGATGGTATATTAACAGCATGCTATCTTCAGGCAGAAGAACAAAGGATCAATGGTAAAGATGCTCACGGTTGCAAAAACAATTGCTTTATCAGGATTCCTGATTCTTACACTATCCTCCTGTGATGTATTAAGAGAGAGCGACACTGACGCTGGAATTGGTGGAAAAGGAGTAGCTCATAGAGAATTACAGACCGATATTGGGCGGGGCTCGCCATCAGAATGGGTAACAAAAACCTGCGCTGTCGTCGAAGGACGAACGCAGTGGAAGTGGCTCCCTGCGCCAAAGGATGGTGGTGGTGAGAACGACGAAGCAGACCCCTACATCTTCCAAATTGACAAGCCAAATGAGTGGCAATCAAGAGGAAAGCTAGGTGATGTAATGATCACACTATTACCGTTATCGAATTGCGCAATCGATAATCAAACAACAATTGCTTACACAACCAAGGATTGGCTTTGTGTTGATGATTATGTGAGAGTGAACGACTCAGACTGCTTAATTGAAGCAATCAAAAAACTTTAGACAAAATCTCTTAATCAAATAGCCGTTCGGTTTGCTCAGTTACTCAAGAGATATTTGCATCTACTCTGTCCAATCGAATCCAAACGGAATTATCGTGAAATGCTGCACCTCCAACTGGAGCCACCGGATCAGCACCGGTCAAAACGTTAACACCTTTTCCATCGATAAACGCTTTGTTTGGCCAAACACTTTCAATAATGACAACTCCAGGCCCAACGCCATCAAAGTGCTTAGCATGGATTCGAAGTCGGCCACGACTATTTCCAATAATTACAACGTCGCCTGACTTAATATTTAATACTTTAGCATCATCGGAATGAATCATTACATTTGGGCGATGCTCTCTTCTTCGAGATGTTGATGCTTCACTAAATGTGGAATTCAAGAACTGTCTTGCCGGTGCGGTCACTAGTCGAAATGGTTCTTGACAATTTGCCTCTTCAATCACCGCCCAATGATCTGGAAGTGCTGGGGGCATGATACCCTCTGGACCAAAGTCATTAGGTTCAAGATCTTTCCAGTCAGGAGAAAAATGGAATCGTCCATCTATATGAGCAAACCGATCAATATAGTGGGACTTATTAAAAGAGGGTTGACAATCTATCCATCGTGATTCCTCAAGATCACTTAGGGTGCCCCAACCTGACTCCTTTAAAGTCCAATCTATCAATTCTCGTGGTGACATTTTGAAACCTTTGTGATTGGCGCCAAGTCGCTCTGCCAATGCACAAATGACATCGTGATTTGATCTGCACTCGTAAGGAGGTTCAACAATTTTTGGTCCAAAGATTATGTGCTGGTGACCTCCGCCTTGGTAAATATCATCATGCTCAAGAAACATAGTCGCTGGCATCACAATATCAGCCATAGCGGCAGTCTCGGTCATAAACTGCTCATGAACACATATAAACAAATCATCACGGGCAAATCCTTTATGTACTTGATTAAGGTCCGGAGCAACAGCCATTGGATTGGTGTTCTGTATAAATAATGCCTTTATGGGAGGTCCATAGCAAAGCGCGTCCTCATCGTCGTTAAGGATAGCGCCAATTCTTGACTGATCTAAGATCCGAACATTCGGATCTCGCACATCAAGCCCTTCAATCATTTTCTGATTCCAATGATAGATAGCGCCATTATTGTGAAATGCACCACCACCCTCATGGATCCAAGCGCCAGTCACAGAAGGAATACATAACGCAGCGTGCATATTTGAGGCGCCATTGCGCTGTCTTGAAAATCCATAACCCAATCGAAAAAATGTTCTTGGTGTATTCCCTATTAATCTGGCAAATTCTTCAATCAACGTCGACGAGACGCCAGTAATATTTTCTGCCCAAACTGGTGAGCGGGATCTAAGGTGTTCATCTAGTTTTTCTGGGCAATCTGTATATCGACGCATATAATTCCAATTGGCGTAACCGTCTCGAAAAAGCACGTGCATTACAGCGCAAGCCAGAGCCCCATCAGTACCGGGTCTCACGCGTAAAAATATATCTGCTTGCTTAGCGGTCGCATTTTCATAGGTGTCAATCACAACAATCTTTGCCTTTCGATTCCGACGAGCTTGCAACGCATGGGTCATAACGTTAATCTGCGTGCTCGCTGCATTTGTACCCCAAATAACTATAGCGTCTGAACTCACCATCTCCCGTGGATCAACACCTGCTAATCGCCCCGTGCCAGCAATAAAGCCATTCCATGCCAAGGTTGTACATATCGTGGAATGCTGGCCCGAATAATTTTTTGAATGCCGCAACCGATTAACGCCATCTCTCATGATCCGCCCCATAGTGCCTGCGTAAAAGTATGGCCAAATACTTTCAGAGCCATAACTCTGCTCTGCCAAAAGTAACGCTTCTGCCACATCATCCAAAGCATCGTTCCAGTTAATTTTTTCAAACTTTCCAGTGCGTTTTTTCGCGACACGTCGGAGCGGATGAGTTAGGCGATCGGGATGATGAATACGCTCGCGGTAACGTGCTACCTTGCTACAAATAACTCCTGCAGTGTAGGAATTATCTTTTGCACCCCTCACCCGGCCGATTTCGTAGGGACTAAGTTTCTCGACCTCTAGTGCGCAGGTTGATGGGCAATCGTGTGGACAGGCGCTAGCTTCCAATTTCATACCTCACCAACAAGACAAAGGTAACAAATAGTGTTTTCATTTCTTATTTTTTATCCAGATAAATAGAGACTACATTGTAATATTAATTTATTTCATGTAATTTTATTAAAAAAGAAAACAATAACATATTGCATTATGGCCAATACTGCCTCAAATGAGCTCAATATCGAGCGCCTAAACTCATATTTGTCTAGAAGAATCGCGGGCTTTGACAAAATTCTTAGTACTAAGAAATTCGCAGGCGGGCAGTCTAATCCAACTTTTCTTCTTTTGACTCCAACAAAAAAATATGTACTTCGACAAAAACCTCAAGGAACTCTATTGCCTTCAGCCCATGCTATTGATAGAGAGTACCGTGTACTTCAGAGCTTAGTAGATACAGAAATACCGGTTGCAACACCATATTTAATATGTGAAGAAGAAGAAATTATCGGGAGCGCCTTTTATTTGATGAGTTACATACCCGGTCGAATTTTCTGGAAACCAAGTTTGCCTGCCCTGTCATCAAATGAACGGTCAATGTTATTTGACAACATAATTAGTACATTGAGCGCTTTGCATTCCATTGATCCTAAAAATATTGAACTTACTGACTTTGGGCGCAAAGGTAATTACTTTCAAAGACAATTAGCGCGATGGACTGAGCAGTACAAAATGAGCGAAACTATCCAAATTAGAGAAATGGATAGGCTTATCGATGAATTTCCGAAAATCTTACCTCCAGATACTGATCAAACTTCATTAATTCATGGCGACTACAGAATCGACAATCTTATTTTCCATCCCAAAGAGCCCAAGCTTGTAGCAATAATTGATTGGGAACTTGCAACACTCGGTAACTCTATCTCAGATCTCGCTTACCTTTGTATGTGCTTAAGAATGGGTCCGGAGCAACATATTTCCGGTATCAACGGATTGAATCGATCTAGCTTAGGAATTCCTAGCGAATCTGAAATGATTGATCGGTATTGCGAGCTTTGCGACACTAAACCAATTTATAATTGGTCTACTTATCTAGCATTTAGCTTTTTCCGTCTTGCGGCTATCTGTCAAGGAGTGTTAAAACGGTCTATCGATGGAACTGCCTCAGGCTCGAACGCAACACGTATCGGCAGCATGACCGATACTCTTGCAAAAATGGCGATTGAGGTGTTGGAGGAAAACGGATAGATCTCAATTAATGACCGGAATTACTAATGGACTTCACATATACAGAAAAAGTACTTGCTCTCCGAAAGCAACTCACAGTATTTATGAATACGTATATATCACCACGAATCGATGATTGGAAAAAAGAAATAAATAATGGAAATCAGACTGTTTCCTTCCTTGAGGATCTAAAATCAAAAGCTCGAGAAGAAGGACTTTGGAATCTATTTTTACCAGGATTAAGAGAGACGGAGCCTGGTACAAGCTTAACTAATCTTGAATATGCTCCACTCGCTGAAATTATGGGTCGAGTTAGTTGGGCATCTGAAGTGTTTAATTGTAATGCCCCTGATACTGGTAACATGGAACTTCTTCATCTTTTCGCAACTCCTGATCAATATACAAAATGGTTACTACCTCTTCTTCAAGGGGAGATTCGTTCTGCATTTGCAATGACAGAGCCCGACGTGGCTTCATCAGACGCTACACAAATACAGACTAGCATTATTGAACATGAAAATGAATTTATTATTAATGGGCGAAAGTGGTTTATAACTAATGTTGCTCACCCAAACTGTAAACTGCTGATAGTCATGGGGAAAACAGATCCAACAGCGGATGCTCATAAACAACAAAGTATGGTCCTTGTACCTTTAGATACGCCAGGCGTTAAGGTAATCAGAAATATTCCAATAATGAACCATCGGGCTTTTGAGGGACACTGCGAGCTACATTTCGTTAACGTGAGGGTCCCTAAAAATTATCTTTTGGGTGAAAAAGGTAGCGGTTTTGCGCTTGCACAGGCGCGTCTTGGGCCCGGTCGCGTACATCATTGCATGAGATCGATAGGTGCGGCTGAGCTCGCTCTTGAGCTGATGATTGAAAGGTCAACTCGGCGTAAAACGTTTGGTAAATACCTCTATGAGCATGGCTCTATTTCAGATTGGATTGCACGCTCACGAATTGAAATTGATCAAGCAAGACTTTTGGTTCTTAAAACTGCATGGATGATCGATAACTTTGGAGCGAAAACAGCACGTAAGGATATATCTATGATTAAGGCTCTTGTGCCTACCCTTCACACAACCGTTTTCGATCGAGCAATGCAGGTATATGGGGCTATGGGTCTTAGTCCTGATACCCCGCTTGCCGATCATTGGACTTGGGGGCGAGCTATGCGCTACTTCGACGGCCCAGACGAAGTGCATTTGCGAGCAGTTGCTAAAAGCGAGCTTAAAAAACATCTCGAAACTAAATCTAGTCTAGATTAGACTCGCTGTATCAAGACAATGATAAATAGTTAATTAGATTTATTATTAGATTATGACGAATTACCAGTCTGGTCCTGACTAACGGCAAGACTATGTTGCAGCTCCTCAAGCTCTGTCCATCGGTCTAGCGCCTGATCCAGTGCAGTCTGTTTTTCTAACGCCTTGTCCAGTATTGGCTTGGTATCTGTATAAGACTGCTCATAGAATGCTGGCGTCATAATTTGATCTTGTAGTATTGCAATCTCATTTTCTAGTATGTCAATAACAATCGGCAATTTATCTAACTCTCTTTGAAGCTTGTATGAAAGCTTCATCTTTTTTTTATGCTTTATTGAAGACCGGTTAAAATCGTTACTAGTTTTACTTATTTTTTTACTAGCATCACGTTGATCCAAATCTATACCTCTTTCTAGCCAATCGCTGTAATTTCCTATATATGGTCTAATTTGCCCATTTGATTCAAAGACAAAAATTCGATTGACCACGTTGTCGAGAAATTGACGATCATGACTGACTACTATTAACGTGCCATCATAATCTGATATTTGCTGCTCTAAAACTTCGAGAGTCTCTATATCAAGATCGTTTGTTGGCTCATCAAGGACCAATAAATTTGTAGGTTTAGTGAAAAGGCGTGCCAATAAAAGTCTGTTACGCTCCCCTCCAGACAAAGCTCCGACCGGGGTCATCGATCGCTTAGGACTAAATAGAAATCCTCTTAAATAACCAATGACATGACGTGATTTTCCGTTTGACGTTATATAATCTTTACCATCACCAACGATCTCAAACACTGTCTTTTTGACATCGAGCTCTTCCCGATGTTGATCAAAGTAGCCCAATTGTATGTTAACGCCAGTCTTGACAAAACCATGATCTGGAGCAATTTTTTCTAAAAGAATATTAAGTAGAGTGCTCTTTCCAACACCATTATTTCCAACTAAGCCGACACGATCACCGCGCATTATCCGCAGCGTAAGATCATGAATTAAAGTTCTCTCACCGACTCGGTAACAAATTTTGTGGGTCTCAATAACTCGTTTACCAGAAGGTGCGGCCTCTTCGATATGAATTTTTACATCATGCGCTAATGGAATGCGCTCCTCCTTTTTTTTACGCATCTCCATCAAAGCACGAACTCTTCCTTCATTTCTAGCGCGTCGGGCTTTTGTTCCCTGCCGATACCAACTCTCTTCATCAGCTAGTTTTCTATCAAACTCTTTGTTTTTTGATGCCTCCTCAGACAAACTCTTTTTTCGTTTAACTAGATATTTTTGGTAGTTTCCGGGCCAACTAGTGATTTGGCCCCTATCAATTTGAACAATGCGGGTTGCTAACTTTTGCAAGAATTTTCTATCATGGGTAATAAATAACACTGCTCCAGGGATCTTATGAATCTTATCTTCTAGCCACTCAATCGATCCCAGATCCAAATGATTAGTTGGTTCATCTAAAAGTAGTACGTCGGGATTGCAAACGAGGGATCGTGCCAATGCAGCGCGTCGCCGCCATCCACCCGATAAATTATCAATGCCCTCTGATGGGTCAAGGCCTAACTCCGCACACACTTTTGCAATCTGCTGTTCGATGTTCCATCCACCATGAGCATCAATAATTGAATACAAGATTTCTGATTGAGCAAGATTTTGAGGAATATTTAGCTTCTCAGAGCATTCTCTATATTTGTCACGTAGGCTCCGAATAAGCGATAATCCTTCTTCAACGTAGTCTTGAACTGTCATATTTTTTCGAATAGGAAGATGCTGCTTTAGATGACTCAATACGATGTTATTAGGCCGACGTATTTCTCCTGAATCAGGCTCAATTTCATTATTTAACAGTCGCAGCATAGATGTTTTTCCAGCGCCGTTATGACCAACCAAGCAGACACGCTCGCCTGCCTCAATCGAGAACTCTGCATTTTTTAATATCGGATATGTTCCGAAAGACAAACTGACATTATCAAAGCGAATTAGGTATTTCATCCGTGCAATCGGGATTTATTGTTCTCAGTTAGGTAGTAAAAAGCGATTTAAGAGCAAGATTTATAGTAACACCACATTTTAGGTAAGACACTTTTGTGTCATGACACACCTTAAGAATTCGGAAACTTTAATGAGATTAGCGTTTTGGTATTTTAGCCAGTAATTCTATGTGAATATTGCGCCTCTTTTTATACGAATAATTTACGTTTTCGCTTCAAAAAATAGATTGTAGGGCGTAAACTCCGCGACCACAATAATTTGAATGAGATATCTACCCTTGAACAACACTATATTAATTGTTCATCGCCTATCTGCACTGATGATGTCGATAACACTACTAATGACTGGAAACAGTTTATTTAGCACGCTCGTATCACTAAGAGCCGACGCAGAAAATTATGGAGCAGGAATGATTGGCGTTATGACCTCTGCCTACTTCCTTGGATTTGCCATAACGACTCTTTGGGTCGGAGGTCTTATAAACCGGGTTGGTCATATCCGAAGTTTTGCTGTTTTTGCTAGCGTATCAACTACAATTTCGCTTATATTTTTAGTGATAATTGATCCATGGATATGGGTAGGACTACGATTCATAATGGGAATGTGTGTATCTGGATGCTTTGTAGTAACTGAAAGCTGGCTAAACAACCGTGCTACTAACCAAAATCGTGGTCTATTGCTGTCAATGTATATGATCATCATTTATTTGGCAGCAACAGCCGGTCAACAGATGCTTCGAATTGGGGATCCTAGCCAGTTTACAATCTTTGTGCTTGCCAGCATTGTTCTTGCCACTGCGATCGTGCCTGTTGCCCTAACAAAAGCTACCTTTCCCGCGCCCGTTCGCAAACCAAAAATTAATCTGATACGTCTCACTCACATCTCACCGACGGCGGTTGCAGGGTGTCTAATCGGAGGCATAATCACTAGCTCACTGTGGGGGCTCGGTCCAATCCATGCAAAATCTTTGGGTTTCACAGTAGATCAGATAGCGATATTCATGAGTATCTTTGTTGTGGGAGGATTAGTATTTCAACTTCCAGTGGGTCGCTTGTCAGATTACTATGACCGCAGAAAAGTGTTGTGGTGCGTTACATTAGCAGCACTCTTTCCTTCTGTAGTATTAAGCTTCGGCCCTCTGATTACGTCTGGCCTCACATTTATCAGCATTTCAATTCTTGGTGGCTTAGTAGCAACAATTTACCCCTTAAGCATTTCATATGCCAATGATTATCTTGAGCCTGATGAGATAATCTCTACCAGTGCCGGCTTTGTCCTTATCTTCGGGATTGGTTCAGGGCTTGGACCGATTGCCTGCTCAGCCTTGATAACCTTTGCAGGTTCTTATGGCCTGTTTGCCTTAGTCACCGGGTCACTTACTATATTAACACTATATATTTCCTTCAGAATGCGACAACGTCAATGGGTACCTACCCACGAAAAAGAGGCATTTGTAGCGTTTCCTGAACAACCTGCTCCAACCATAATATCGGACATGGATCCCAGAGTAGGAAATCAGAAAAACTTAGACTTAGAAGGAAATGAAATTAAAAAATTTGGGTGACCAGTTAAAAACAGGAACTTTTTTCGCGAATTTCTAATTATCCAGTCCACTGGCATAATTTATCTTGAGCAGTTCATACCTTCGAATTCCGCCAGGTGCGCTAAATTCGATTTCGTCACCCACTTCTTTACCCAAAAGCGCTTTAGCAATAGGGGAAGTATTGGAAATCTTGCCGAGATCAACATCGGCTTCCAGTTCCCCCACTATCTGATACCGTACCTCTCGATCACCTTGTTCTTCCCACAAATCAACCCAAGCGCCAAATACCACTTTACCATTCGCATTAAGCTCAGCAGGATTAATTATCTCGGCGCGACCTAGTTTTGACTCCAATTCGCGTATTCTCCCCTCAATAAAACCTTGCTGTTCTCGCGCAGCATGATATTCAGCATTTTCCGAGAGATCTCCATGAGCTCTCGCTTCTGCGATAGCCTCTATAATTTTTGGTCTATGCTCTTTTTTCAATCGACTGAGTTCACTCCACAAAACCTTAGATCCTTCAGGTGTGAGAAGAATTCTATCCATTAGTCCAACCTTAATATCGAAATTAGTATGTTCAAAATGACAGTCCTAAGACATCTTGCATATCGTATAAACCATTTGATTGATCTGCTAACCAAAGAGCAGCACGAACCGAACCTTGAGCATAAATATCTCGACTCGTTGCTTTATGGCTAATTTCTACACGCTCCCCTAGTCCCGCAAACCATATACTATGCTCACCAACAACATCTGCCGCTCGTATGGTTGAAAATCCTATGCTTTTATCTTTGCGTTCGCCTATCTGGCCATTACGACTATAAACTCCATCAGTTTTTAAATTTCTTTGAAGCGTATCAGCCACCACTTCACCCATTTTAATTGCTGTTCCTGACGGAGCATCTATCTTATGTCGATGATGAGCCTCTAATATTTCAATATCTACTGAATCTCCGAGTGTTCGGCAAGCTAATTCGATCAGCTTTAAGGTTAAATTGACTCCGATACTCATATTTGGCGACATTACTATCCCGATATCTTCTGAAAGATTCTTTATTTTTACCTTTTGTGCGGTATCCAAACCTGTCGTACCAATCACTATCTTTCGATCGTTAGCATGACAAAATTCTAAATTTGACATCGTGGAATTCGGTAAAGTGAAGTCTATTAGGACATCAAAATTCCCGCTCTCAATTGAGTCGCTTAGAATAAGACCTGGTGTATCAATCCCCACTAAACTGCCAACTTCGGTTCCTAATAAAGGATGTTTTATTTGTTCATATGCATGAGTAATTTGGAGACTTGAATTGTCTGCAACCGCTTTTAGTATTGACCGCCCCATTCGACCAGCGGCTCCAGCAATAGCGACACGAGTCATATCAAGGATTCCAAACAATTAATTAGTCTCGAAATTGATGACAAAATCATGACTTTAACCTCCAATATGGGACATTTCTACACGGCCTGAACGATTCACTTCAATCGGTAATTGACCTCGAATTTGGGAATACTGATCCTTTCGATTCGACCAAATGGATCGGATGCATTTTGTTAAGGCCTTATCACTAGCTCCTTCACGTACCAATTTCTTAAGATCATGCCCCTGACTCGCGAACAAACAAGTATAGAGGACTCCCACAGCAGAAATACGCGCTCGACTACAGTCACTACAAAAAGGCTCAGTAACTGATGAAATAAATCCTATCTCACCAGAGCCATCTAAATAACGCCAACGCTTAGCTACCTCGCCGTCATAATTTGGAGAAGTGGGAACAATTGGAAAATCATGTTTGATAATACTAATCATTTGGCTAGCCGGCACAACTTCATCGATCTTCCAACGATTAGTAGATCCAACATCCATAAATTCTATGAACCGCAAAATTATACCTGTTTTCCTAAAATAATTAGCTAAGTCTAAGATGCTATGTTCATTAAAACCACGACGAATAACGGCATTGACTTTTATCTGATCAAATTCAGCTTTACGCGCATTTTCAATACCCTCAAGTACTTTCTTGATAGGTACATTTACATCATTAACTCTCTGAAAAGTCTTTTCATCTAACGCATCGAGGCTAATATTTATCCGCCTCAATCCCGCTTCACGAAGCCGAATCGCCCTATCCTTAGTTAACATTGATGCGTTGGTTGTCATGCTAACATCGCGTATGCCATCGATAGAGGCAAGCATTTCGATTAATTGTTCTAAATCTCTTCGAATTAAAGGTTCACCACCAGTAATTCTTAGCTTTCTAACGCCGTTGATTGCGAACACTTTTGCAATACGAAATATTTCCTCAAGTCGGAGTAACTCGCCTCTTGGTACAAACTGGTAATTAGGCCCAAAAATCTCACGCGGCATGCAGTAAACACATCGAAAATTGCAACGATCAGTTACAGAGATACGCAGATCCCGAATCGGTCGGCTCAATTGATCTTTAATCTCAATAGTACTATTTATGCCCATTATCTAGCCCGTGCGCTACAGCAACATACGCTTCCATTAACTCTAGGGGATTTTTTAACAAACGCTCTTTCCAATTTCCCAACCTTAGCTTAGATTGTATGAGTCCACGAATAACACCAATGTGCTCTGTTAAGCCCAACGCGTTTGCGCCCACAAGCACATCATTGTCGAACTGTAAATCAATATAACGGTATCGCTTGGGATCCGAAAGTTCTACCGACTCGCCCCCTTTGACGCCCTCCCATAAGCCGAAGGACGTCGAAATTAGACCCATAGTATCAAGAATATTCATATTAAGGCAGCCACGATGCACAACTTCACTGCTTTCAACCATGTTTGCAGCTGCAACATTACCGTGCTCGACGGCTGTTGGTTGTATCGCTTGAACGCTGTAGCCACCAGTAGAAAAGTCTCTACCTTGGCAAACATCACCAGCAGCATAAACATCCGAAATTCCAGTTTTTAAGTGATCATCCACTAGAATTCCATGGTCTATCTCAATTCCCGATCCTTCCAAAAAGCTGTTGTTCGGCTTAACTCCTGTAGCAGTAATCACCAAATCAGCAATCAAATTTTGGCCATCAGCAAGACACACCTCTAAAGGTTGGGTATCAGAAATTCCTACTACTTGAGTTCCAGTTAGCACCCGAACGCCTCGACCTTCGCACCAATTTTTTATTAGGTTGCCTGATACTTCATTCATCATTCTCGGAACCATGCGATTCTCGCGTTCAACCACCGTTAGATCTACGCCCCGTGACGCTAATGCCTCAAGAATTATGCATCCAATGAACCCCGCCCCCATCAGGACGACCTTAGAGTTAGGTTTAGCTCTTTGCGCTATATGTCGAGCGTCCTCCAGAGTCCAACAGTGGTGTACTCCCAACTGATCAACGCCTTCAATTGGAGGGGAAACAGGAGTTGAGCCTGTCGCAATCAAAAGCCGATCATACGAAAAAAATTTCTCTGACGTGAGTTCAATAGTTTTATGACTTGGGGAAACCGACATTACCCGACTTTGGATGATCTCGATATTCTTATCTTCAAAATAATTTTCTGACTTCCTTAGATAGGTTCCGTCCTCTTTAATACGATCTCTCAAAAGATACGGTATTGCCATTCGTGAGTATGGAGGCTCTGGTTCATCACTAATAATAACTACCTCTGACTCTGCGTCATATCGACGTAGCGCCTCAGCTCCCAAAACACCTGCCGGCCCCGATCCAATTATTACATGACGCATGTGTTAACTTCTCCAGGCAACTATTACATTATCCAAGTGTAGTCGCGTTCAATTTCAATCACCAAACTAATTATCTAATAGTTTTTTCGGCCCAACTTCGCATACGCTCATATCCAGTTGAATCAGAATCAACGAACGTTATAGCCTCTGTCGGACATGCATCTGCACACGCCGGCGCTCCACCACATAGATCGCACTTTATAACAGTTCCCGTATCCTTGTTATAGTTGATGGTGCCAAAAGGACAAGCGATAGTGCATACCTTACATCCCACGCACCTATCTTCTAGAACATCCTTAGCGCCTGTAGCTAAGTTAATGACAATGGCATCAACGGGACATGATTGCATACACCAAGCATCCGAGCACTGAGTGCATGTATAAGGTACAGAATAACGTCCATGTTCAAATTCGAACACCTTAATTCTTGATTTTGCAGGATTAAACACCCCCTCATTCTCAAACGAGCACGCCAATTCACACTGCAAACACCCAGTACACTTTTCAGCATTTATATGGAGTGATTTTTCCATTAATTTTTTCCTTTAGGCTAGAGCTATCAAACAGCAGTTACATAGATAGCTAGCGTAGCTCCGGTATTTTTACCTATATTGTGCGTTACCTAGGGAGAATTTAGCAATTTTTTGTTAGGATTTGTGATAAGCGGAGGGCTCGATACCAATAAAAACTGCTAGACCAACTATCTTAAGCTAAAAAGTCTTTCGATGATCTTGCCCTAAAACGCTAGAATTGTCTCTAATGACACATTCTACCTGCAATATGGTCTTTCAGAATACATTATTAAAATTAGCAAAACCAGAGACTATCAGCCTAAAGACTAATGAATAGAACTCTTGTATTTACACTAAAGATGTCGGTATTCATCGCGCTATTCATTATTATTTTTTATGCAATAGATTGGCGTGATAGTTATTCCATCTTAAACCCTGAAGGCGAAGTTATTTTGCGTGTAGAGGGGGCTATCTTAGGAGAATGGAAAGATAAAGACGTACGCTTTGTTCCAAATAAAGCCACAACTGCTGAAATTATCAGAAAGGGCGGCACAAATGATGGAAAACAAATAATAATTAGTCCGAGCTTACCAACTTATCTTAAGAACCTCGATCTTCTGCTCTTTTCTTTAGGAGCGTTTTGTTTTGTAACTTCGATCATCATATTAAATATGCGTTGGTGGTGGCTACTGCGAGCTAATATGTTTAATGTCGGTGTCCTCGAGGTACAAAAATTAGCCTGGATTGGATTTTTCTTTAACAATGTTATTCCAGGCTCCACAGGTGGTGACGTGGTCAAAGCTGTTTATATCGCTAAAAGATTCTCTACTGATAAGGTATCAGCTCTTGTTTCAGTTTTTGTTGATCGTATAGTGGGCTTATTATCATTGTTATTTTTAGCATGTCTCGCAAGCTTAATGGCTGTGGATGATTTCCCTCAGATTGCAATCACTGTTTGGCTTTTAAGTCTCGGTGCTGCCCTGTTTGGTGCTTGTTTGATCAGCGCTAATTTAAGAAAATTAATTCGTATTGATCATGTCATTAATCGTCTCCCCGGCAGGATAGCCAGGGTTTTACTAGAAATAGATAGATCAGTACTCCACTACCGTCAGCATCTACGGGGTATATCGGTATGGATATTCGCAAGTCCAATTACGTATAGCCTCTTTATTGCTAGCTTCTGGTTAATGGATAAATCTCTTGGCATCGGATTAAGTATTCTTGAATACTGCTTCGTAGTGCCCATTGCTACCGTCATCCAGGGCATCCCTATTGCTCCAGCAGGTTGGGGTATTGGCGAAGCTGTTTACGGTACATTGATTGGCAAAGTCGGCGCTCTAACGCAACCGACGATTGAGGGGGCAGAACAAATATGGAGGACACGTGGTGTGACTCTATCGGTGCTTCATCGAACACATGTTGTTGCATGGTCTTTAATTGGCGGTATTTTCTTTCTAATTCATCGTTCTAGAAGTCAAAATAGAAAACCTCATTAAATAAGCATATTAATAAAGAATTTTGATTTAATGAAAAAAATACAAAAATCTAACTCAGGATAGGATTATCAGAAAATAATGTTGCGAGTACGAATTAGATATCTGGAGATGACTCATAAGCCAGATTGCGTAACTCATATACGGCCGCCCCGACAATTCACGATTAAAGCTATACATCAGCCTGAGCCATCCTTTTATCGTTTTCTTTACCATCAAATTGGGGAGCCTTGGCTTTGGTATGAGCGCAGACTATTCAGCGATGATGAATTGATCTCCATTATTCATCGCAGTGATATTTCTGTTAATGTCCTATATTCCCATGGGTCACCAGTAGGCTTTTTTGAGTTGGATAGTCGCTTTAACAATGAAATTGAGCTAGCATATTTTGGTCTACTCGAAAGTTTCATTGGGCAAGGTTTGGGTACATGGCTGCTTGATCAAGCACTAGATTTAGCCTGGTCAAAAAATCCGAATCGGATCTGGGTACATACTTGTAACTTAGACCATCCAAATGCAATTCGAGTTTATGAACGTGCTGGATTTGTTCTTTATCGCGAAAAAACTATTGAAATTGAAGACCCGAGAACTCAACCTTTCTGGCAGGCACCGCTTATTTAGTTGAGCTCGGCCTTGTCACCTTTATCACTAAGCCAAGCTTTACGGTCTGGCGCTCTTTTTCGCCCAAGCAATAAATCTAATATTTTCTCTGCTTGGCCTTGTCGATCTAAATTTAATTGAATGAGTCGCCTCGTATTAGGGTTCATAGTAGTTTCTCGAAGCTGAATTGGATTCATCTCACCAAGACCTTTAAAGCGTTGAACAGCAATTGCTACTGACTTTTGTTCGGCTTTGATCCCATCCACAATTATTTTTCGTTCTTTTTCGTCAAGGGCATAAAAAACTTTTTTTCCACAATCAATTCGGTATAAAGGTGGCATCGCAACGCATACCCTTCCTTCTGCTACGAGTGGCTTAAAATGTTTGAGAAATAATGCACACAGTAGTGTAGCAATGTGTGCACCATCAGAATCAGCATCAGCAAGAATACAAACACGTCCATAGCGCAGGCTCGACAAATCTGATGAGCCGGGATCGACACCAAGTGCTACAGCTATATCATGAACCTCTTGAGAACTCAAGACTTCCGAGGGGTCAACCTCCCAAGTATTCAGAATCTTACCTCTCAAGGGCATTATCGCCTGGTAATCCTTATCCCTAGCCTGCTTAGCTGAACCTCCGGCGGAATCACCCTCTACCAAAAATAGTTCAGTTCGCTCCAAATCCTGCTCAATGCAATCCGCTAATTTCCCAGGTAAAGTTGGTCCAGATGCGATAGTCTTGCGGGCAACTTTTTTTCCTGCTCGAATCCTTAGTTGTGCATTGTCAATAGCTAATTGAGCTATTTGCTCTGCTTCTAGAGTATTCTGATTAAGCCATATACTGAACGCATCTTTAATTACATTATTTATAAATGTATTCGCATCTCTAGAAGCGAGTCGCTCCTTAGTCTGGCCACTAAATTGTGGGTTCTCTAATCGTATAGATAGAACATAATTGCACCTAGCCCAAACATCCTCGGATGTCAATTTCACTCCTCTTGGTAAAAAATCTCTAAACTCACAGAACTCTCGTACAGCATCAGTTAAGCCAGCACGAAAACCATTAGTATGAGACCCGCCCTGAATAGTCGGTATTAAATTGACATAACTTTCAGTGGTTTGAGTTAAATCATCTGTCATCCATACTACCGCCCAATCTACCTCCTGATCATCACCACTAAAATGACCGAAAAATGTTTCTTCCGGCAGAAAATTCTCGGAATTGATTGCACTTAACAAATAATCTCTAACGCCATCTTGATATTTCCACTCCTCTGAATTCTTCGGTGTAACTTCATCCTTAAAAATTAGTTTTAACCCTGAACACAAGACCGCTTTTGCTCTTAAGAGCCGCTTTAGATTTGGAATAGAAAACTCTACATTATCAAAAAACTTAGTGTCCGGCCAAAATCTAATTTGTGTTCCGGTATTCTTGCTGCCAACTATGCCCACACTTTTTAACGAAGTTTTAGGCTTGCCATCAACAAAGCTCATAAAAAACTTTTTACCGCTACGCTTGACGCTAACTTCCAATTTCTGAGACAAGGCATTGACAACCGATACGCCCACTCCATGAAGCCCCCCAGAAAATCGGTAATTCTTCGATGAAAACTTAGCTCCTGCATGTAACCGAGTCATGATTACTTCAACTCCACTAACCTTTTCACCCTTATGGTGATCAACCGGCATGCCACGGCCGTTATCAATCACAGAAAGCGACCCATCGTTATGATGTATGACTTCGATCTGATTGGCAAAGCCTGCAATAGCTTCATCAACACTATTATCCACCACTTCCTGAGCAAGATGGTTAGGTCGTTCAGTAATAGTGTACATTCCCGGCCGCTTACGAACCGGATCTAATCCTTTCAGAACTTCAATTGATGAAGAGTCGTATCTACTGGGCATGTGGCAGCTTCTTGCAAATTTTGCGTTAGGTAAATACTAACAAATACTGCTAGTTAAACTGTGATGGAAAAAACTAGTCTGAGGTCAAATCCGCCCGCAAAGAATCTGCTAACGCACCTGATACTAGACTAACGCTATGTTCATATTCAACATGATCAAATCCAATCGAAAACTCTTCTCCCGATTTAATTACCGCTCTCATGCTCTCAGGTAACTGGAAACGTAAAAAATGAACAGCCGATGTTTTGTGGGATGTGGTTCGGTCTAAATCCTCATCAGCAAGAGCAAAAACTGGATCTGCATCGCCAGTTTTAACCCAACACGAGTTTTCAATTCCTACAAATCGAGCCAATGCTGCGCGCCGCGCATCAACATCAGGTATTTGGATCATCATCGTCGCTTTCCAGTTATTGCCCTCTGGGATTAATGAATTATAGGCATCCAACTCATCTTGTATTCCCCTTCTCTCAAAGATTTTCTCGGTTCTGAGCATTTCCTGAATCTGGTAGGCTACCGTTTTTTTATCTTCAAAAAACAAAACAATATCGGGCCCTATCAAAATCTGTCGGGCTCTTTTATGGTCTATGACTCCAGCTCGATATGTATTTCTCACCTCATCATACTTCTCTAGAGACATCAAATCTTCTAACTTAATTTCATTCATCTAACTGGATCCCATTTCAAATAAACAAAAAAATGGGCCGATCCAAGCCGGCCCCTCTTTTTGCTTCTAACCCAAGGCCTATCGCCCTTTGTTTACTAATCAACCATCAAGTCCGTCTAAAGCGCGTTGAAAACGATTTGCATGGGAACGTTCCGCTTTTGCTAAAGTCTCAAACCAATCAGCGATCTCATCAAACCCTTCGTCTCTCGCCGTCTTTGCCATTCCGGGGTACATATCCGTGTACTCATGCGTTTCACCAGAAATTGCAGCTTTTAAGTTATCACTCGTGGCGCCAATTGGTAGGCCTGTTGCGGGGTCACCAACTGCCTCAAGATGCTCTAAATGTCCATGTGCATGTCCCGTTTCCCCTTCGGCCGTCGAACGAAATACTGCAGAAACATCGTTATAACCCTCGACATCAGCTTTTGCTGCAAAATAAAGATAGCGTCGATTTGCCTGTGATTCACCCGCAAATGCATCTTTTAGATTTTGCTCGGTATGGCTCCCCTTTAGTTCCATATACGATCTCCTTATAATTAATCGTTCATTAAAAATGTTCAGTATTCACAATGAAAATACTTTAGAATGATTCTAAAATATGCTAAGACCATCGTCAACGATAAGAGGTCTTTTCCGCAAATAAATTATTCAATTAACGCTAAAAAATTAGGAATTTGATGTCAAGAACTATGTTCCAATTATTTGCAGGCTATGATAGGTTTGATATCAGGAAACTTGAGTCCTAATGAAATAATCAAAAATCTGAAATTCTGTGGCGCGATCAACTAAACCGAAATTAGCTGACTTTGAGAAATCACTTAAAGAACTCGAAGCGATAGTCGAGCGTATGGAAAAAGGTGAACAAAGTCTGGAGGCGTCACTCAAAGATTTTGAGCGAGGCAATGCCCTCGCGATAGCCTGTCGGGCGAGCTTAGATGATGCAGAACAAAGAGTCGAAAAGCTAGTCGAGAAAGCTGGAATTTTTGAACGGGAACCCTTCGAACCTGAGAGCGAGTGAAAAGCTCAGGCGTATTGGATGATTGTTGGCAAAATTGGCGCCATCGCGTTGATGAATATTTAGATCAATATTTGCCGATCGCCAAAAATACCCATGAACCAGAAAATCTATACAAGGCTATCCGATATGTTGCTCTTGGAAATGGTAAACGATTCAGAGCCGCCCTCGTCTATGCAACAGGCAAGGCGCTAGGCTCAAATGCGGAAAAGCTAGATATCCCTGCGTGCGCAGTCGAGCTAATACACGCATTCTCACTCGTGCATGATGATCTTCCATCGATGGACGATGACGCAATGCGACGCGGCAAACCAAGCTGCCATATTGCTTTTGATGAAGCAACTGCAATCTTGACAGGAGATGCACTTCAAAGTCTAGCATTTGATTTATTAACAAGTGCTTCAAACCTTTATTCTTCTAAATTACAGATCAAAATGGTAGATATTCTTTCTAAAGCGACGGGGCCTTTTGGAATGGCTGGTGGACAAGCTATCGACCTAAATTCCTCGGAAGCTACCTGTACAGAAAGCATTCTGACCACTATGCATCAACTTAAAACTGGAGCTCTTATTGCTGCATCCGTGCAACTTGGAGCTCTTGCAGCCGATGTAAACAATCCTTACACCTTATCATTGCTAAATGACTTTGGAATGACATTGGGCTTAGCTTTTCAGATAACTGACGATATACTTGACGGTACATCAGAGTCACAAATTCTCGGTAAAACAGTTGGATCAGATCGACGAAATGAAAAACCCACATACCTTACAGTTTTAGGAGAATCAGAGGCGCGAAACATTGCTGTAGAATATAGAAATCTCGCAATAGCCAAGCTAGCGAAATTATCTAAGTATCCTATGGATACGACAAATTTGCTAGGACTGACTAAATTTGTGACTAATCGCCACAACTAACAATTGAAATTAATAATATGATTTTTGTCCATTAGCCAGTGAACATACTATGGCTTCATTAGATAGATATCCTCTGCTAAATCAAATCAATTCACCGACTGATCTTCGCAGTATGGATGAATCCATGCTTAGCGATGTCGCAAATGAGCTCCGCGAATATTTGTTAGAAACCATCTCTGAAGTAGGAGGTCATCTAGCAGCTGGGCTTGGAACGGTCGAACTGGCTACGGTTTTGCATTATGTATTCCGAACCCCGGAAGATCGCTTAGTATGGGATATTGGGCACCAAGCCTATCCCCATAAAATTCTGACTGGTCGAAAGAACCGACTCTCGACAATAAGAAAAGATGGAGGTCTTTCTGGGTTTCTCCAAAGAAATGAAAGTATTTATGACACTTTCGGTGCGGGACACGCAGGCACATCAATCAGCGCGGCACTGGGTATGGCTACAGCTACGCAACTTTCAGGAGAAAACAGAAAAATTGTAGCAATAATTGGCGACGGGGCATTAACCGCAGGGGAGCCGATAGAAGCATTGAACAATGCAGGCGCGCTTGATACTGATTTGTTAGTAATTTTAAATGATAACGAAATGTCGATTTCACGAAATGTGGGCGCTTTGTCCAACTACCTAGCACGCATCTTATCTGGCCGAACGTACACTACGGTACGTGCAGGTGGTAAAAAAGTGCTAGGAACCATGCCACCAATGCAGGCTCTGGCACGACGCTGGGAAGAACACCTTAAAGGAATGGTTATTCC
>TARA_B100000686_G_C16806896_1_pt1 | contig 58173 bp, 54 predicted proteins | sample TARA_B100000686 | Tara Oceans TARA_B100000686 (sample SAMEA2622733) | marine metagenome | biome: marine biome (ENVO:00000447); feature: marine epipelagic mixed layer (ENVO:xxxxxxxxx); material: "saline water (ENVO:00002010), including plankton (ENVO:xxxxxxxx)" | depth 150 m
TCTATAGCAATATTAATTCTAACTCCATTTAAAAAAGAAATTGAATCTAAATGTTTTTTAAAAATTAAAAAATTTTTACCAGGCACAGAAAGCTGGGCGTTAATACCTTCGCTAGCAACATATATTCTTCCCAAGATATCTAATGAATTCCATTTCAAAAAAATATGATTCCTGAATAATTTAGGATTTCCAATATTAGCATATTTATAAAAAGAAAGTGTAAATCTTTCTTCTCTAGCAGATTCAATTATTTTTTTACGCTGAATAGCGCTTAATTTATTGTACAGTTGCATGCTATACTTTTATGTTTAAAAAAGGGAATCAAAGTTAGGTTATTATTTAACAATGTTTTTCTTTTCCCCAATTAATATTAACTCTTTCTGCCTTCCATTAACATACTTAAAGCCCTTTGATCCAAAATATCCTGCCTCTTCAAGCATTATACGAATTTCCTTTTTCCATTCTTTTATATATACTCTAGTATTTAATTCAATAGCATAAACTGTTTCTGTCTGTAAAGGATGATCTCCAGACCCTTTAACTCCTCCTTGAGAGTCCCACATCCCGATAGTAGTGCCCGCTGAATGACCATAGGCGCCCAATGGATGAGTATATATTTGTGGTTTGTATCCCAAATTTTTTGCTTGTTTAAGTGATTTGATTAAAATACTATTCCCTGTCTCCCCTTCTATAAAATTATTTGTCAAAACATCTTGAACCGCATTTCCTTCTCTTAAAGCTTGCTCAAGTTCTAAAGGAGCTTTTGTTTCTCCTCTTTTTAAAACGTATCCCAATTCTTGACAATCAGTATTGAGGCCCAAATAAGAAATCCCAAAATCACAGTGCAACAAATCACCAGGTAATATAACATCATATTTCGATTGACCGTCAAAAGAGTATAAATCACTAAATTCATTTCTCTGGACATCTACTGTAGGGTGAAACCAAGTTGAAAGGCCCAAGCTTCGAACTTTTTCTCTAAACCACCACACAACATCCTCTGTTGTTGTTATGCCTGGGGTAATAACAATTGTTGAAAACGCTTCCCTTATTATAGAATGAGTAATTTCAACAAGCTGACTAAATATAATCATTTCTTTCTTTGTTCTTGTCTCAATCCAAGAGACGACAAGATTTTCTGAAGAAATAATTTTGGGTTTATATTTTTTAGGTAATGCATTAACAAAAAAATCATAATCTGTTTTAGTTATACCATCAGCAATAGCATAATTATCTGAAAAGTTTATTGCAATGTTATTGGGGTTTTTTGAAACTATGTAGTCTGATAGCGCTTTCCATTGATTAGGTTCCTTTTCTTTATTCCATACAGAAGGAATAAGTTTTCCAAAAGGATATCGGGTAATAGCAGCAGATGTAAATAAATTATTATTTAATGCAAAAACTAAAATTGTTCTTCTTCTTGCGTTCAGCCATGTTGGAGGCAGTAAGGTTTTAATTACTGGATCTTCATTATATTCTCTTGTTATTATAACCCATAAATCTATATTGTGTTTTTTCATTAGCCTAGGCAATAAGTTTTCAATTCTATCCTTTTGAATTGAGTAAAGAACTTCCGCTTGATCATTTAAGGTTAAAATGTTTTGCCCTTTTAATCCAATACTAGATATAAAGAATATTGTAAAAAAGAATACGAGATTTTTCATACCATTAAACTAATTAAAAATTTGTTAATAATCCCTTTTATAGCAATTTGAACTAGAAAAAAAGAAATACTACTTTAGTAAAAAATAATCAGATGGCTGAAGAAAAATCTGCTAAAATAAAAGCTCTACAACTAACGCTTGATAAATTAGATAAAACTTATGGAAAAGGCTCAGTAATGAAGCTAGGTGATAGTGCCGTGGTAGAAACTGAAGCTATATCCTCAGGTTCAATTGGCCTGAATATAGCTTTAGGAGTTGGTGGTTATCCAAGAGGAAGAGTAATTGAAATTTATGGCCCTGAATCTTCAGGCAAAACAACACTTACGCTACATGCAATAGCAGAATGTCAAAAGGCTGGTGGTATTGCTGCATTTATTGATGCAGAACATGCTTTTGATCGATTTTATGCAGAAAAATTAGGAATTGACATAAATGAGCTCATTATATCGCAGCCTGATCATGGAGAACAAGCTCTAGAAATAGCTGATAATTTAATTCGCTCAGGTGCAGTAGATGTTGTAGTAATCGATTCTGTTGCAGCTCTTACACCAAAAAGTGAAATAGAAGGAGAAATGGGTGATTCAAAAATGGGATTACATGCTCGCTTAATGTCGCAAGCTCTTAGGAAATTAACCGCATCAATAAGTAAAACAAAATGTACTGTTTTCTTTATTAATCAGCTTAGAGAAAAAATAGGAGTTATGTTTGGAAACCCAGAAACTACTACTGGCGGTAATGCTCTAAAATTTTATGCTTCACTAAGACTTGACATTCGACGCTCTACTCAAATAAAGAGCGGAGATAGTGAAGTTATGGGAAACAAAACTCGAGTAAAAGTGGTAAAAAACAAAGTTGCGCCTCCTTTTAAAACAACTGAATTTGATATAATTTTCGGAGAAGGAATATCAAAAGTAGGAGAAATTATTGATCTTGGTGTAAACTATGAAATTATTTCAAAAAGCGGTTCTTGGTTTAGCTACGGTGATACTAGACTTGGTCAAGGTAGAGATTCTGTAAAATTACTATTAGAAGAAAACCCAGATTTGTTAGAAGAGTTGGAAGAAAAAATTATGAAAACAATTACTGCACTAAATAAATAGTTTTAAGAAGCTCTTTGTTTCCATAATTCAACAGCTTGAAGGGCTGATTTCTTAGAGTCTTTAATTAATTCTTGTTCTATAAAGTCTCTTGTTTGATTTAATAATTTTTTAAAATCACTTTCATTTAGGTTGTCTGTAATAATAGGAGGAAAAATAGACACTCTTAATGCTCCTGGGTAACCATAAGCTGTATGCCATGGAAATTTTCTTTTACAATCATATAAAACTATTGGTACAACTGGAAGTTTATGTGCAATAGCAAGCTTAAATGCACCATGCTTAAATTCATTTAATAGATTAGATTCTTCCGTATATTCTTTTTCTGGAAAGATAAAAACACTATACCCTTTTTTTAATTTTTCACTAGCTTGACCATAAACAGCATATCTGCTTTTCTTGTCACTTCTATCAACCAAAATTGCATTCTTTCTATATATAAATCCAAAAAAAGGAATTCTTACTAATTCTTCTTTACCAACGAAAAAAAAAGGAGTTTTAAATAATCTAAAAATTAACATTACGTCAATATAGCTTGTATGATTGGCAACCAACAAATATGCTTTTTTAGGGTCTAGGAAAAATTTCTCAGATTTTTTTATATAAAATCCCATTCCTAACATAACGAATAAAGACCAAATATTTCTAGCAAACCAAAATAAAAGATTATATCCTTTAGGCAAAAGGAATGTTATGGCTAAAAAAGGGAAAAAACATATAACAGGGATAGTGCAAAGTATATAAAACCATATTCTCCATAAGATCAATAAAACGCGTTGCAGAAGTTTCATTTTATAATTACAGATTCGCTTCAAATATACAAATGATGAATTTAAAAAGAGATTGAATCGCTCTTAATAAAAAAATTACCTTTGTCTTAAAATTAGTTTTATGGCTAGAATATTAACTGGAATTCAATCCACAGGGGTGCCTCACCTAGGGAATATTTTAGGAGCAGTATTACCAGCTATTAAATTAGCTAAGAAAAGTAAAAGCGACTCTTATTTATTTATTGCTGATTTGCATTCGCTAACTCAGATTAAAGATGGAAAATCATTAATTGAACACAATTTTGCAACTGCTGCAGCTTGGCTTGCTTGCGGTTTAGATGTTAATAAAACTGTTTTTTACAAACAAAGTGATGTTGGTGAGGTTACAGAATTAGCCTGGCATTTATCATGTTTCTACCCATATCAAAGGTTAACTTTGGCTCATTCTTTTAAAGACAAACAGAGTCAAATAAATACTGTAAACACTGGCCTTTTTATTTATCCTATGTTAATGGCTGCAGATATTTTGCTTTATGATGCTGAAATTGTTCCTGTTGGAAAAGATCAACTTCAACATCTTGAAATCACCAGGGATGTTGCTGCTAGATTTAATAATTTAATGGGAGAAACTTTTGTAATTCCAAAGCCTTTTTTAACAGATAGCCGTCAACAGATTCTTGGAACAAATGGAGAGAAAATGAGCAAATCAAAAAACAATATTATAAATATATTTTTGCCAAAGGAAAAACTGAGAAAACAAATTATGAGTATACAGACGGACAGTACTCCCCTAGAAAAATCTAAGGATCCTAAAAAATGTACTGTTTTTCATCTTTATTCACTATTAGCTAGTGAAAATGATTCTAGAGACCTAAAGAATAAATACTTAGCCGGAGGAATGGGATATGGAGAGGCCAAACAATTACTTTATGAATTATTGTTAAAGAAGTTTAATAAAGAAAGAGATCGGTTTGATTATCTTTATAAAAACCCTCAAGAAGTTCATTCAGCTTTAACTTTGGGAGCTAAAAAAGCAAGCGTTCTTGCTAAGAAGGTCCTTGAAAGAGTTAGAAAGGCAAGTGGTTATTAAATGATATTAATAATAATAATTTAGCACAGGAAAATAAATTTGTTATTTTTGAACTATGACCCTAGCTAAATGCACTAAAGAATTGCTTTATAAACATGAATGTGTTACTGTTCCAGGGTTTGGAGCCTTTTTGACTCGTTCATTTAATTTTGAAATAAATTATAATACAGGAAGGTTCGTTCCCTCACGAAAAGAAATTATATTTAATAGCCTTTTAAAAAGTAATGATGGTATTTTAGCAAATTATTTAGCTGAAAAACAAAACATAAGCTATAAAAATGCTCTTAGAAAAATAGAAAAAGAAGTGCTTGTTTGGAAGCAAAAACTAAACACTCAACCACTTTATATAGGAAGCTTGGGAAAGATGTGGATAAACGAGGCAAAAAAGTTAGAGTTTGAGCCATATGGTAAAATAAATTTTGACAGTTCTTCTTTTGGATTAAGTACTTTTAATCGTCCGCCTTTAAAAATTCAGAATAAAGCAAAAAATCTTTCTATTCAAAGCGATAAAGAAAATTTAATTTTTACCCCTTCAACAAAAACACCAAAACTTAAAAGAAGAAAAAAGCTAAGATATACTATAGCTGCAATTTTTGTTCTTTGCTTCTTATATACATCAATATATTTTGGTGAAAAATATATTCAAAATCAAAAAATTATTAATCAAGAACTTGCCCAAAAAAAAATCTTGTCAAATGTTCAAGCTTCTACTTTTTACTTAGGAAAACTTAATTCAATTTCAATCAATGTTTCAACAAATTCACCTAAAAAACATTTTAGTGTAATTGCAGGAAGCTTTAGAAATAAAAAGTATGCTAAAAGAAAGTTAGAAAATTTAAAAAAACTAGGATATAATAGAGCAGCTATTTTAGATATAAATTTAAATAATATGTATAGAGTCGCTTATGGACGATTTGCCAGTAAAGAAGAAGCAATTAAATTGTTGTATTATATTAAATATTCATTAAAAGAAGACGCATGGTATCTTAGTGAAAATTAAACCTATATGTCTACATTCTTAATAACCAATCAGCTGGGTTTTCAGTTTTCATAGTGTTAAAAACACTAAATTGGATAGTTGTTTTTCCTGTTTCAGAATTTGTAAACGCTTCTCCTAAAACTTGTTTTGAGACTACCTTTTCGCCCTTTTTTACAAACACCTTTGAAAGATTTTTATACGCTGTAATATAGTTTCCGTGTTTTACAAGAATAGTTGGATTGCTGTTTTTAAAGCTTAAAATAGACATGACCTCTCCCTGAAAAACAACCCTTATCTTTTCCTTGTCTTCAGTAGCTATAGTTATCCCATTACTTCTTATTTTAGTGGTTTTAACTATTGGGTGTGATTGAGTTCCATATTTTTGAATCACAACTCCCCTGGAAACAGGCCAAGGTAATTTGCCTTTATTTGACTTAAAGTTTTCAGCTAATATTTTTGCCTCTGGGGTTAGAGAAAAAAAGGATGATGGGGTTTTCCCTGCTTTTATATTAGATGCGGCAATTGCTTCTTTAATCAATCTTTGAATTTCAGAATCAATTTGCGCAGCAAGTTTTTGTTTATTAATAATTTGATTCTCAAATTTTCTTGCTTTATATTTTAATTCTTTTAATAGATTCTCTCTTTGATTTTGCTCACTAATTAATTTTTTTTGCTCTTTTCTTTTTTCATTAATTAAATTATCTTTTTCTCTTTTTTTATATATTAAATCTTTATTTAACTCCTGCAAGTTGTCTGTTTGAATTTTTATCTCTTCACCTTTTTGTTTCCTATATGAAGTATACTGTCTTAAATAAGTTAATCTTCGATATGCTTGAACAAAATTTTCTGAAGAAAAGAGAAACATTAGCCTATTATGGGCTGATTTACTTTGATATGCCTTTTTAATCATCATTGCATAATCAGATTTTAAATTTTTTAAATCTACTCGAAGTTTTTCAATGTTTTTTTGATTAACAATTATAAGGTTATCTAAATAATTTGCCTGCTGGTTATTAACTTTAATTAGTTGATTTCGAACAGTTATTTTTAATTCTAAGTTCTCAACTTCCGAAAGAGCAGATTGTTTTTTCTTTTTATTTTCAAATAATAAATTATTAATTTTTTTTATTTCATTTCTAAGCTGAATTCTTTTCTGCTCTAATTCTTTTTGCTTATTTGATGGTGATATTTGAGAAAATGAAATATTACAAAAAATAAAATAAATAAAAATCCATTTATTACAGTTTCTCATAATTAAACTTTAATTCTTGAATATCCTTCTGGAATATTAAATGGGAATGTCAAATTATCTGGTATTTCTGATCGAGTATATTCGAGAGAAATTTTTGTTTGAATGATCCCGTCTGAATAAATTATCATTGTATTACTTGGTAAAAACTTTCCTTCAACTTTTTGAAAATCATTATAAAAGATTATCAAAGATTCGTTATTATTCAATATAAAACGTTGTTCTTTTAGAAGAAGAGTTGATGGGTCAAAAAAGAAAATGGGTTTAAATTTTTCTTTATTAATTTTGGGTGTTAAAACATAAAAATCGGGGTGCTTAATTTGCTCCCATTTCCCTTTTTTTATATCTAATACTGGCTTCCCCAGAAGAAGACTTTCTATGTTTTCGTATCCAAAATTGGTTCCAAATATTTTATTTATAAATATTATATCTCCATCATAAAAAGTTTTTTGAAATTTTTCATAAAAGGATACAGATTCAGGCGTTACTAAAAGTTTTGCAACAGGAACAATCATATTAGCGCTTAACCATAAAGCCTTGCTTTTTTTTATTCTAAGATTAACTATCAATTGTTGTTTTCTTTTTCCATCATCATATATTACTTTAACCCTTGACCTTAAAGAACTAATTTTGGGTGCAGTTGTATTTAAAGCACTAGTTAATTCTGATGTCTTTAAATTCTTTATCGGCTTATTATTTGGAAGAACTGTTAAAGTTTTACATGCAAAAAAATTAAATATGACAAGAAGGATAAAAAGAAAACGAGATTTTAAATAAAATAAATGCATTTAATTTAAATTTAAAGCTTATTGAAAATTAATACTCTTTAGATTTTATGTTTTACCTGTACTTCCAAAGCCTTTGTTCCCTCTTGATGAGGGGTCCAATACTTTAACTAAACTCCAAGAAATTTTTTCAACCTTACTTATGACAATTTGTGCAATTCTTTCCCCTGGTTTTAAAATATATTCTTCTGAAGAAACATTTACCAATATAACCCCTATCTCACCACGGTAATCTGAATCAATAGTTCCTGGTGAATTAAGTACTGTTAAACCATGCTTTGCTGCTAATCCACTTCTTGGGCGGACTTGAGCTTCATATCCCTTAGGCAATGAAATTTTAATTCCAGTCCCTACGACTTTTCTTTCCAAAGGAGAGAGTGTTATTTCAGATGTTAATACAGCTCTTAAATCCATTCCTGAAGCAGAGTCAGTAGCATATGCAGGTTGAGGATAAGGGCTCTCATTTATTATGGACACTCGAAGCATAACTTAACTTTTTGTAAAATTACAAAAAGAGTACATTATCAAACCTCTAATCATTTTTAATTTTATTAGTTTATTGATTTTAAATCCTTTTATAAAAAATCTTTTTAATTTTTTAAAGCTTCCGCCCCTCCAACAATTTCTAAAATTTCATTTGTGATTGAAGCTTGGCGAGCTTTATTATATGAAAGCTTAAGCTGATCCCTAAGTTCTTTTGCGTTATCTGTTGCTTTATGCATAGCTGTCATTCTTGCACCATGCTCACTTGCCAAGGAGTCTTTGAGTGCTTTTAAAAGCTGTATTCTTAGTGCTTTTGGAAGTAAGTTTTTCATGATTTCGTCTTTGGAAGGCTCAAAAATATAATCAATAATAGCGGTTTCTTCCTCTTGATTTTCATTAGAAACAATGGGAAGAAAAGATTCAATTGTAACAATTTGTGTGGCAGCATTCTTAAATCGATTGTAAATTATTTTTACTTTATCAAATTTTCCGTTTTCGAAATCTAACATTATTGAATCAGCAATTTTAGAAACTGTATTATGGGTCAAGTTATCATAAATAGCATCGTGTGAACTATTCAAATTATTGCCTTTTGATAAAATGTCAGTTCCCTTTTTTCCAATAGACATAATAGAAACATCATTTTCATTCTTATCATTTTGAATTTCTTTAACGACTTTTATAATTGATGAATTAAATGCTCCACAAAGCCCACGGTTTGAAGTTATAGCGATAATTAAAGTTTTATTAGTAGAACGGATTACAGCATATGGATTGTCTTCCATTTTCTCAAAAGAATTATTTAAATTCTTAATGAGTTCCGTTAATTTATTTGAATAAGGTCTCATCTGTAAAATAGCATCGGTTGCTTTTTTTAGTTTAGCAGCAGATACCATTTTCATAGCACTAGTAATTTGCATGGTTGAAGAGACCGATGCTATTCTGTTTCTTATTTCTTTAAGATTGGACATTATTTAGACTTATTCAAATTGACTAGAAACAGCTTTAGCAGATGCATTTAGATTATCCAACCCATCATCAGTTAACTTTCCTGACTTAAGTTCAAGTAAAGTTTTCTGGTGGTTTTTACGCAAATACTCCAAAAAATTTATTTCAAAATCTTTTACCTTGTTCACAGGAACAGATTTAAGTAAGTTTTTTGAGCCTGCATATATAATAGCAATTTGTTCCTCAACTTTAAAAGGGTCATTTTGTGCTTGCTTTAAAATCTCCACATTTCTTTTTCCTTTTTCTATAACATTAAGTGTTGCCGCATCAAGATCTGAACCAAATTTTGCAAAGGCCTCTAATTCTCTATATTGAGCTTGATCCAGTTTTAAAGTTCCAGCAACCTTTTTCATTGATTTAACCTGAGCTGAACCACCAACGCGAGAAACTGATATTCCAACATTAATAGCAGGTCTTATACCTGAATTAAATAAATCAGATTCAAGAAAAATTTGTCCATCAGTTATCGAAATAACATTTGTAGGTATATAGGCAGACACATCACCAGCTTGAGTTTCTATTATAGGAAGTGCAGTTAATGATCCCCCTCCTTTAACCTTATTTTTTATAGATTCAGGTAAGTCATTCATTCCTGATGCAATCTTATCATCAGAAATAACTTTTGCTGCTCTTTCTAACAACCTAGAATGGAGGTAAAAAACATCGCCTGGATATGCCTCTCTTCCAGGAGGTCTTCTAAGTAATAATGAAACTTCTCGGTAAGCAACTGCTTGTTTAGACAAATCATCATAAATTATCAATGCTGGTCGTCCAGTATCTCTGAAATATTCTCCTATGGCTGCTCCCGCAAAAGGGGCATATACTTGCATAGGGGCCGGGTCGGATGCGTTAGCTGCAACTATTGTAGTATAAGCAAGCGCGCCTCTTTCTTCTAATATTCTTGAAATTCCAGCGACAGTTGAAGCTTTTTGGCCAATGGCAACATATATACAATAAACAGGTTCCCCTGCATCATAAAATTCTTTTTGATTTAAAATTGTATCAATACAAACTGTAGTTTTACCCGTTTGCCTATCTCCAATTACTAACTCTCTTTGCCCTCTGCCAATTGGAATCATCGCATCTATAGATTTTATGCCTGTTTGTAAGGGCTCGTTAACAGGTTGACGAAAAATAACTCCTGGCGCTTTTCGTTCTAAAGGCATCTTATAAAGCTTGCTTTTAATTTCACCTTTACCATCAATTGGATCCCCTAAAGCATTAACAACCCTTCCAACAATTTCTTCTCCAACATTTATTGAAGCAATTTGCTGTGTTCGCTTTACTGTATCTCCCTCTTTAATTGCTTTAGATGATCCCAATAAAACAATTCCAACATTATCTTGCTCTAAGTTTAGAACCATTCCTTCTAGCCCACTTTCAAATGAAACTAATTCGCCATATTGAGCATTAGTTAATCCAAAAACTCTGGCTATTCCATCTCCTACCTCTAAAACAGTTCCTATTTCATTTAAATCAAGAGAAGATTGGTATCCTTTTAATTGATTTTTCAAAATTGCTGAAACCTCAGCTGGGTTAACTTCTGCCATAATATTTGAATTTAAGTATTGCTTTGATTTTGATTTAATCTGCTTTTAAGACGTTTTAATTGATTAGCGACACTTCCATTTAATTGATAATCCCCAATATCTAGAATAAACCCTCCAATTATAGAAGAGTCTATTTTCTTCTCAAGATAGACCTTTGAATTAGTAATTAATTTGGACGTATCCAATATCTTGTTTTCTAATGATTCTTCCAAAGGAACTGCTGTAGTAACTTTAGCATAAGCTATTCCTTGTGCTTCTTGAAATAATTTTAAATACACATGGGCAACATTAGGCAAAATAGATAACCTTTTATTATTAGCAAGTAGTAATAATATTGATTTAGTATCCATATGCAAAGGAGTAATAACTTCTAAAATTATTTCATGTTTTACATTTGATGGCAAAATTGGATTTAACAAAACCTTTTCCAAATCTTGTAATGTCGATAAATAATAAAGAATTTTTTTAAAATCTTTCTCTACAATTGGGGATGTTTTATTTTCCTGAGCATATTCAAGAGAGGCTTTAGCATATCTGTTTGCAGCTCTGTTTGTAACCATCATTAAATCTAAATATTTGTTTCTTTTAGTAATGTTTGAACAAATTTGCTTTGTTTCTCTTTGTTGTCAAGCTCTGATTTTAAAATCTTTTCTGCCATTTCAACAGAAATATCTGCTACCTTTCCTTTTAACTCAATAATTGCAGATCTTTTTTCACCCTCAATAGTCTCATGAGCTTGTCTTATAATTTTATCTGCAGCTTCTTTCGCTTGACGTTTAGCGTCATCAACAATTCTTGAGCTGGTTTGTTGTGCTTCTTTTAAAAGAGCTTCTTTCTCAGCTCGTGCCTTTTTAATGATACCCTGATTTTCTTTATTTAAGGTTTCCATTTCTTTTCTAGCTTTTTCAGCTGAAGATAGTGCTTCTTTTATATAGGTTTCCCTTTCGTTTACAGCATCAAGAATTGGTTTCCAGGCAAATTTTTTCAATAAAAAAATTAATCCAACAAAGATTAATAGTTGCCAAAAAAATAAACCGAAAGAAAACTCATTAATTAATTTTTCCATTTATTATTAAATTAAACTCTATTCTATTGTCCTAATTATAGAACAAACATTGCGGCGAAGCCTATCCCCTCAACAAGAGCTGCTAAGATTAAAGCTGCTGTTTGTATTTTTCCATAAGCATCTGGTTGTCGTCCTATAGCTTCCATAGCTCCTCTTCCAACTCCACCTATTCCAATACCTACTCCAATTACTATTAAGCCTCCTCCTACTATTGCCGGAATTTCCATATTTATAAATTATTTAATTAAACATTCATTTTAAATTATGATCTTATTAATGATCATGTTCTTCAACAGCAAAGCCAAAATACAATGCTGACAAAATTGTAAAAATATATGCCTGTAAAAGTGCAACTAATATTTCAATTATTGAAATAAAAAAAGCTAACATAAAAGATAAACTTGATCCTATTAGGTTCCTAAAAATAAATATCATAGAAATTAATGTCATCATGACAATATGACCCGCTGATATGTTTGCATATAATCTAATCATCAATGTAAACGGCTTGATAAAAACTCCTAATAATTCTATTGGTGCCATTATTATTTTCATTGGCAAGGGCATTCCAGGCATCCAAAAAATGTGTTTCCAATAGTCTTTTGTTCCACTTACAGTTGTTATAATAAAGGTTAATAATGCTAAGCAAAAAGTTACAGCGATATTTCCTGTAACATTTATCCCCAATGGAGTTAATCCAATGATATTACAAAACCAAATAAAGAAAAATACGGTTAAAAGAAAACTCATGTACTTTTTATATTTTTTTTGCCCAATATTTGGAATGGCTATTTCATCTCTTATATATAAAACTATTGGCTCAAAAAACCTTCCAATACCACTAGCCATCATCTTGTTTTTTTTATATGACACAGCTAAGTTTCTAAATAAAACAAACATTAATATAGAAACTAATAGTATACTTACTACTCCTTTGGTCATAGAAAAATCAACTGGAGATTTGTTTGCAACATGATTATTCTTGTCGTAAAAAATCGTTCCTGATGAATCTGTTTTATAAATTTTATTGTGATATAATTTGTAATAATTTTCTCCAACTTGAACTATGCTTTTACCATGATTTAGTTTAGATGAAGAAAAAACAACTAAGCCTTTGTCCCATAAAAGCACAGGCAGAGGAACCCCAACATATACTTTAGCCCCATCATCTTTAGTATAGCTTAATAAGTTAAAATCATATGAATCTAATACATGGTGGTTTATATACTCTTTTATTTCTTTTTCTAATTCATCCTTGTCTTTTTCTAAAACATTTGAAAAAGCATTATAAGAATTAATCAGCCCTACTAAAATTATAAGTTTTATGGTTATTGATTTTACCATTAAATCTATTTGGTGTTAGATTTGCAAATGTAATGCATTAACCTATAAAATAAAATCGTAAAATATAAATTCTTTTTGAATAATTATATTAAAGTTTTAAATGAATCAATTTCAATTATCAACCCTATAAAATATGGGATAAAAAAAATCATAAATTCTTTGTGCTCTAATATTGAGTCTTGATAAAAAACAGGATAAAAATAAATAAAGTAAACTAAAAACTTTATAATAATGGTTAAGGAAAATATTATAAGAAGATTATGTTTTTTTTTAAAACTCCATAAAAGGATATACGCTATTAATACAAGTAAAAAATTTATCAAATAGCTTTTAAATAATATTGCTTTTTCTATATAATTATAGACTGCCCAATAATGAAAAATCAAAATTATTACCATAGCAAAAAATGCCTTTAATGAAAATGCTATAATAGCCTGCTTCATTTTCTCTACTTTATTCTTTTAGATTGATTATATATCAGAAATAAAATGACTCCTATTCCCAATATTGCGAAAATCAAAGAGAATAAATTTTCTCCTGAATTGTATGTTAAGTCAAGGTAAATTCCGGCTTTCACGGAAAAATATATTATAATTGCAATCTGAAAAAAAAGACTAGAAAAAACTAACCATTTATTAGGCTGTTTTTTCATGAGATTTTGAAAACTTAGATAATGATTTGATTTGGTTTTCTTTTTCTGACTTCATTGAACAGTTTGCATTAAAATGAGCACCAGACTCAACTATTAATTTGCCTATAACGACTTCTCCTTCAATTTTAGATGATGATTTCAAAAAAAGATTATTTTTTACGGAAAGATTTCCTTTAACTTCTCCTTCTATATCTGCATTCTCACAATTTATTTTCCCAACAATTTTTCCCTCTTTTCCAATAATTAACTTCCCTGAAGTTCTAATACTCCCCTCCAGTATCCCGTCTATTCTAAAATCAGATTCAGAAATAATATCTCCTGTAAGCTTAGTTGAAGGTTCAATTCTGCTATATTGTCCGTTCATTTCTGTATTTTTCATAGTTTATTCTTTTACCCTATCCCATGTCTTGTTTATAAAAAGCTTGCGATATTGGGATGACAAAGCTACAAAATTATTTGTATCTAATAGTCTTGTAATGTACATTGGTAATTTACTTTTGATTTTTTTAATAGTATCCCTACTTTTTATACCATGAATAACAATAAATTGATATTCATTATTATATAAATCATTTGTTATTTTCCAGTCATCATTTTTTAAAGGAATTATGTTAGCTTTTAAACTATCTATTAAATCTTTTGTGAAAATTTCTTCTTTATCTTTTATTGGAAAAACCCATTTAAACTCGACTAGTTTCTTGGTGTTTTCTTTAAATTTTGTTTCACTAAATAAAATATCAGATTTTGCCTTTTCTGCGCTTAAACTATTAGGAAATTCTTTAATTAATTCTTCCAATGTTTGTTTCCAAATTGTTTTTCCATAAAGTCTTCCTAAAATTTGTGCTTTTAATAAAGTTGCCTTAGGTCCCCATTCAGTTGGAATTAATACTAATTCAACTTCATTTAGTAAGGTTAAAGCTTCTTTGTGTTTCCCACTTAAATATTTTTTTATTACTCTATTATAAATAGCTTTAGGTGTTTTAAGCTCATTAACATCAAAATTTTCTGGATCCAATAACACCTTCGAATAAGGACTATATGGAAACTCCTTAATCAACTTGTTTTTGTATTTATTTGCCTTTTGAGTTGAATCTACAAGATAAATTTTGTATAAATGATAAAGTGCTGGAGAAACAAAAATACTATCTGCTTTTTCCTCAATCAAATAACTAAAATTTTTAACTGCTAAATCTTTCTCCTTATATTTTTCCTTGTATATTAATCCTAATTTTAATGTGGCTTGGTGCTTTTGTTGAATTAAACTATCAATTATACTTAATGATGTTGGTATTTGATTCATATAAAATTCAACTGATTCAAACTCCAAAACTGGAAAATTAAATCCTTTATTGTTTGTTTTTTGTTTAGGTTTTTCAGCGCTTAATTTTACCTGAACTTTATTTCTCCAATTATCTATGTTTGGTCTTTTTCCCCATAAAGAAGCAAAAGATTGCTTGCCTTTTAAAAGAATTTCAGGATTATAGAAATAAAATTCTGGTGGCTTTTTAGTTCCAAACTTAATTAACCCTTTTCTGTTTTTTTTATCATTTTCAATTTTTAAAAGAGCTTCTCTTCTTTTATTTAATAGAAAGTCTTCAAAAAATTTTATTTGTTCTTTTTTGGAAAGCGAAAGTAACTTTAACATACTATCACTCTTTCTAAACTGGTTTTCAAAAAACAAAATATCCGATAAATTATCTCGTTCTCTTTGAGTCTTTTTTTTAATTAAACTCTCTTGTGGAAGCAATATTAGCAGACTATCTAAATAACTGCCAGCAAGTAAATACTTTTTGTTTTTGAAGTTTAAATCAGCAAGGTCTCTATAATTTTTTTGTTGAGTAAACAAATCAATTTTTGGGCTCTTCAAAGATTTTTTAAGATACATTTTTACTAAGCTGTCTTCTCCCTTAGATTTAAAGTGCATTCCTATTGACCGATTTATCGTATGTGAAAAAGGCTTGTTTTCATAAACTTCTAAAAGTTCCTTTGCTGGATTGACAAATTCAGTTTCATGTATTTTATTTGAAATATTTAAAGAATTTATTTTAGCGTTTATCCAAAAATTTCTTGGTGCTTTCCAGTTTAATTCTACAATAGAGTTGTAATAAGATAATGCTGAATCTTTGTTTGATAAATTTTCATGCAATTGACCAGCAATATAAGAATACCTAATTTTTTGATCTAACTTTTTATCATGTTTAGCCGCTCTTGATATATATATGACTGCTGAATCTAGTTTATTAAGATTGATAAATGCTTGAGCCACCGTAGCATTGGCCTTTGCAAATAATGGGTTTTTATAAATCAATTGTCTTGCTAAAGGCCTTAAATTATTTATTGCTATTTGATTATTTTGCAAACGAATGTTTGTTTTTTCTCTCCATATTCTTCCTTCAATAAAAATTAAAGGATCATTATAATTATCCAACAGAAAATTAAATGCTTCTATCGCTGGAAAAAAACGTCTGTCATAATATCTAGCTTTCCCCAAAAGTAAATATGCATCATCAATTTCAGTGTTTTTTTGAATTCCATCAAAATTCATTGAACGCATTTGTATCGCTTTTACAGCCTTATCCTCTGCTTTTTGAAAGCCTGGAACTATAGTATTATTGTCGAAATTCTCGCCGCTTAGTAAAATAGGATCCGTCTCTAAAATCTCATAAAAATTGTCTTGAATTGTAGTCTCCAAAATTGTTTCTCCAATTTTAAGCGCCTCTTTACCATTAAATAAGACGTTGTATTTTGTATTTAAACTATGGTATTGCCTATTTATAAAACGGTCCTTTTGAGGAGAACAACAGAGTGTAACAACTGCAAAGATGGCTAAATAAAAAATTTGTTTAAACATAGGTCTTTATTAAAAACACAACTTATTCATAATAACTATAAAAGAAGAGTTTTAGTATTTGTTTTTTTAAATAAAAGAAAAATTATTTTTTTAGCATTGTGATTTTTATGCCCTCTTTTCTATTTTTGATTAAATAATGTCAGAATTTCATCTTTTAAAAATCTCAAAACTAGAGCTCCTAACTAAGAAAGCAATTGCGGTTTCTTTTGAAATACCTTATCAGCTGATGGATAGATTTAGCTTTATTTCTGGCCAATATCTAACCATAGAATTAGAGATTAAAGGAAAAACTATCCGCAGGTCATATTCTATATGTTCGAATCAAGACGAAACTCTTAGAATTGCAATTAAAAAGGTAGAAGGAGGCCTTTTTTCAAGCTATGCGTTGGAAAACTTCAATTTAGGTGATAAAATTAAAGTAGGAGAGCCTGAGGGTCGATTTATATTCAAGCCTGGTGATAAAAAGGAAACTATAACTGGGATTGCAGCTGGAAGCGGAATTACACCCATTTTATCAATAGCTAAATCCTGCTTGTCAAACAACAATAAATTTAGACTAATATACGGCAACAAATCTCCTTCAGAAACTATGTTTTTTAATGAGGTTAATGAATTAAAGGAAAAATATGGTAATAAATTTGATCTTATATGGGTTTATAGTGAAGCTCGTAAAGAAAATTCATATTATGGAAGGATTGATGCTGAAATCATAAATTATTATTTTAATAATTATACAATAGCTAATAAATATTTTCTTTGTGGTCCGAAGGATATGATTGATGTTGTTTTAAATCAGTTATCAAAAAATGGCGTTTCCACAGAAAACATCTTTTTCGAATTATTTACAACCTCTAATTCTAATCTTAAAGTTGAAAAAAAATCTACTATAACTGACTTAGAGATTATTTATGATGGCATGACATACTTGGTAAAAAATATAGGCGGAAAAAAACTCTTAGACGCTGCTCTAGAAGAGAATATAGATGTGCCTTATTCATGTCAAGGAGGAGTTTGTAGCTCTTGTCTTGCCAGAATTATAAAAGGGAAAGCAACTATGGAAAACAACCAAATTTTGACGGATCAAGAAATAAAAGATGGTTTTATCTTAACATGTCAAGCTATATCAAAAGAATCTTATATAAAAATTGATTTTGATGATATTTAATTATTTCTTTAACACCTCTAAGGCCTTCTCTATTATTGTTTTAGGAGAAATGGACCTAAAAACATCTTCATAATTTTTTGGAATTATATTTCCATAAATTGATGTAGGTATGCCAGGAAATTTTTCTCGATCTGAAATTATTGAATAATCTTTCGGCTGATTAAATGGTGTAAAACCTGAATATGGATGGGTCTGGCCCCAAATGGTAATTACAGGTATTCCTGCATTAGCAGCTAGATGTCCATTTAAGCTATCCATGCTTATCATCAAATCTAAATATGGTATCGATATTAATTGTTCTTCAAAATTTAATTCTTTAGAGGCATTCCAGCAGTTAGAATATGCTTTAGTCCAAATCCCCATTAAATCTTCTTCCTTTTTCCCCGAACCTAATAAAAAAATTCTATGTTCTTTTTGAAGATATACTATTACTTGTTGCATTAAATCAAGAGGATATATTTTTCCTTCAAAAGATGCAAATGGTGCAATTCCAATCCATTTTTTGTTATCATAATAAAAAATAGATTTTAATTTTTCAGGCAACGGTTTATTTTTAAGAGGATACTCTTTTGTAATATCAACTGGGAACCCTAGTTCTGCAAATACTTTAGCATATCTAAAAATAGTTGGGGTCAATGGAAGAAATTGCTTATTGTTAAGTCTTGTAAGGGCTTTTTTTTCTTTTCTTCCTTTATAAATGCTTCTAACTTTAGTTCCAAATAAAATGAAAAGACTGGACAAAATATGAGTTCTAATAACTGCGTGAAGATCTGCCACATAAGATGGTCTTAATGATTTTAATGCCCAAAAAAGTTTAAAAACTCCTATTACTCCGCTATATTTTTTTTCAATATCGACCGAAAAAAAATTTATGTTTTTAAACTCTTTAAAAAGAGGAGCCATCTTTGGTCGGCTAGCAATTACAAAGTTAACTTTTGGATAAGAGAAAGAAAGCGCTCTAAGTACTGGTATCATAATGGCGACATCTCCCATAGATGAAAACCTAAGAATTAGTAGCTTTTTGAAGTTTTTCATTTATTTATTCCTGTCTTTATATAAAACAGGATTTAATTCATCATCATTATACATCTTCATCTGCTTATAAACCTTCATGTATTTTCTTCCTTCTGAAATCTGATGTAATAATAAATCTATTGCATTTGACAAATCACTTCTTTGTTCCATTAAAACTTTAAGTTTCATTTCACATGATTTTCGATGTTCATCAGAGGCATTCTCTCGATTTGCTTCTTCATCCATATGATATATTTTAAGCGCCAAAATTGAAAGTCTATCAATTGCCCATGCAGGGCTTTCTGAATTTATTTGGGCTCCTTGCATGGGTTTAACATTCTTATATTTATCAAGAAAAAAGCTGTCAATGAACTCAACCATGTCTGTTCTTTCTTGATTTGAAGCGTCAATTTTTCTTTTTAAGCGCATTCCCGATTCAGGGTCAATATCTGGATCCCTAATAAGATCCTCATAGTGCCATTGTATTGTGTCTATCCAGTTTTTTGTGTATAATAAATGCTCTAAGGTTTCAGAAGAATAAGGGTTCTTTATAGTTTGATTAATATTATCCAAAAAATGATAATCATTAATAGACTGATTGAAAACACTTAGGGCTATCTCACTTATATTTTTGTCTTTCACAATTTTGTTGCTCTTAATTATTTTAAACAAAGATAATATTTGATTGATGGAATCAAAAAGGATAAATTATAGATATAATTGTGAAAAGTAATATCGTCCATAAGAAAAGCTCTTTGATAAAAAAGTTCTTTATTTTGCTAATTAATATCTCTTTGGAAAAAATAATAGAAGGGATAAAGATTAATAGGGCTTTAGTGTTTTTAATATAATACACAAAAGTTATAGTTAAAATAAGAAAAGCAAGTCGTCCAAAGTAAATTCTTCTTTCTGTCATTAAAAGATTAAAAGGGTTTATAAGAAAAAATAAAAATCCAGTAAAAAACAAGTATATTAAAAAAATAATTCCTTTAATCTCTTTAAAAAATTGATAATAATTTTTGTCAATTTCCATGTTTTGATATGCAGGTATGTCCAAATTAAAAAAAGTGTTTGTTGTATAAAACAAAAAGAATATTATTGGAACTGGAATCAAAAATGAGACTATTTTATCAAAGGAGCCCCTAGACAATAAGAATATACCACAAAAAACAAATATCCCATAAATAAATAGTGGGCCTATTAAATAAGTGAAGACTCCGACAAAAATGCCGCATTTAAGAATTTCAAAATTGTTAATAGGTTTGAATATAAAAGCTGTTAGTTTTCTAAACGCGAAAAGCATAAAGGTGAATGCTAAAATGAATTTTAAATCATAAATTTCTAATGGAAGAATTGAGATTATAGAAGGGAATAAAAACATATGCATGTTATCTTTTTGCGCATGATGTAAACTCTCTTGTAGATAATACTCTTTATGTTTTATTATCCAATCATTATATGTTTTAATTATTGTAGATAAAAGCCCGAAAAAAATTAATGATTCTAATAAGTGGTTTATCAGGGTTCCATCAGTATAAAGTAATCTTCTTTGAATAAAAATTACAGCGAATAATAATGAATATGAATATATGTTTAATAAAAAGGTCGATTTAAAAATTAACTTTGTGAGCATAATAGCTTTTATTACTTTTGTAATATAAATAAACTATAAAATAATGAGAAACTTTTTTGAGGCTATTGCAAAACTTTTTGAGGAATTCCTTTTTATTCCCTTCAACACCCTTAGAAGTGTTGCTTATGATAATTGGTGGCTTTCAAACATTATTACTTGGATATTATTGTTGATTGGTGTTTGCTCAGCAATTTATTGGCTCAATGAGTTACGACTTTCTGATAAAAGAGGTGAGGAGGATAAAAATATTACTGCACATTCATTTTTATAAATCGAAACCTATATCTTTTCTATAGTTCATTCCATTAAACTGAATTTTTTGAATTTCTTTATAAGAGACCCTTAATGCATCAACAAAATTATTCCCAAATCCAGTTATAGCTAATACTCTCCCCCCTGAAGTTAAAGTTTTATTGTTCTTTTTTGTTGTTCCTGAATGAAAGATTAATGCGTTATTCACATTCTCTATTCCACTAATTTGATATCCCTTTTGATACTGTTCAGGATATCCTTGAGAAACTGCTATGATTGAAGATGCGCTCCTGGATTCTATTTCTAATTTTATTTTATTAAGTTTTTGTTCAGATACCGCAATAAATATGTCTAATAAATCATTCTTTATCCTAGGAATTACTACTTGAGTCTCCGGATCACCCATTCTAACATTGTACTCAATAACTTTTGGTTCCCCTTTAGCAATAATAAGGCCTATAAAAATAAATCCTTTATAGTAAATTTTCTCCTTTTTAATTCCATTAAGAGTAGGGCTAATAATTTTAGTTTTTATTTTATTCATTAGTTTTGAATCCACAAATGGCACTGGAGATATTGCACCCATTCCTCCAGTATTTAATCCTTTATCTCCTTCTCCAATTCTTTTGTAATCTTTTGCCATAGGCAAAACAAGGCCATACTTTCCATCTGTTAAGACAAAACAAGAAAGTTCTATGCCTTCCAAATGTTCTTCGATAATTACTCTTTTTGAAGCTTCTCCAAACTTTTCATTTAATAACATTTGTTTAAGTTCTTCCTTAGCTTGGGCAATATTATCAATGATTAGAACCCCTTTGCCTGCGGCCAAACCATCAGCTTTCAACACATATGGAGGGTCTATCCTTTCTAGAAAATCATATCCCTCTAAAATAGTTTTGGAAGTAAATTCACAAAATTTAGCAGTTGGGATATTGTTCCTTTTCATAAATTCTTTTGCAAAAAATTTACTGCCTTCTAGTTGTGCAGCATATTTAGTTGGCCCAATTACAGAAGTATCTAGTTCTTTGTCAGATTTCAAAAAGTCTGTTATTCCAGACACTAAAGGCACCTCTGGACCAACCACAACTATTTTAATCTTATTATCAAGAATTATTTTTTTTATCCCTTCAAAGTCCATTGGAGAAATGGATAGGTTTTTAGCTATTTCTGATGTTCCAGCATTTCCTGGCGCAACATATAATTTAGAACAATTTGGGCTTTGTGCAAGTTTCCAGCATAAAGCATGTTCTCTTCCGCCAGAACCAATAACTAAAACATTCATATGTTTTTATTATAAATATAATTCATTCGTCATCTTTATTAAAAAAATCTGTTGCCTTTTCAATCAACCTAGACCTTAATACTTTTAAATCCTTTTTTAGCACTTTCTTTTTAAAATCTGTTTTAAGTAAATCTTTAGCTCTACAAGAAAAAAAGTAGTCTGATAGGCCTTCTATTCTACTTCTTTGGTTAGGGTGCTCTAGGCCATCAAGAATAAATATAACTTTAGTTCCTAAGGAAATTGCAGGAAGTGCAGTATGAATTCTAGAGGTAATAACTAATTCTGATTTGGCAATTAAATTTAATTGATTTTGTGCAAGGCTAAAAAGTTTTTCTTCAGAATACTTTTTATTAATTATTTGAGAAGCAAATGTTATTTTAGAGTTTTGTCGATTTAAAAATTTGTTTAATCTTTTTTTTGCAATATAATAGCTAATGGTTTTAAATGGAGCCTTGAAACATTTAATTAAAAAATTCAATGAAAAAATAATATTAAAATTAATTTGTTTATTAATACTAGGGGTTATTCTGTCTAATGCACTCAATACCAAAATTCCTTCCTTTTTGTAAGCATTTCTATTTGTTATTGTAATTGTTAAGCAGCCAGAAAAATATGATTTAATTCCCTTCGATGCTAAAATTTTTTTAGTATAAATATCACGACAACCTATTGGTTGGTGTTTTTTAAAATACTTAATGCTTTCTTCTGAAAGCATTGTGTTTTTAGCTGTTGGATTTATGTGAAAAGAAATAAACAAAGGTTTAATTTTATTACTAGGTGGCCAATTATTTGGGTTTTGCATAAACCATCCATTCATTATAAGTTTAACTTTATCTCCATTATAAGTGTTAAGTTTTTCTCTATCAATGCAAATTGCATCTTCATCAATAAATTTTTTTGCTGCAATACTTTGAATATAATCTCCAAGGTTTTTGGAATTGGGATAACTTAAAATTGCTTTTTTATATTTCATGATATAAATTCATTTAATGCTTTCGTTCTAAATTTTTCAGGAAATTTATTTATAATTCTTTGTCTTGCTTTTCTGCCAAGATCATTAATTGGTCCTTTAATAAATCTTATTATGTTATTTAAGTCGTCTATTCCATCAAAAATTAATCCCGAATCTCCTATTGCTTTAGGTATACCAAAAACCCTGTTTCCTATAGGTATAGACTCACAAAGCATTGCTTCACAGAGTGAATTCGGAAGCCCTTCTATTCTTGATGCTTGAATATAAAATTGGCTCTCTTCATAAATTTTTTTTAAGTTTTCAGGGGCTTGAGAAGGCAATAATAATATATTGGGAGGTATATAAGTTTCGTTTAACAACTCTATTTTATTGATTCCAACAATTGTAAACAAATAATTGGGTAACTTTTTTGCCAATAAAAAAATAATCGGCAATCCTTTTAATAATATTACTTTTGAACTGTAAAAATTTGCAACAGTTAAAATAGTTTTAGGTTTTTTTGTGAGTTTTCTTTTCCAAAATTCTGAAGAATATGTTGTTGGAACAACTTTAATTTTGTTTTTTATTGTCGGAATCCATTTTATTACCCCCGAATTAATATTATATTGCTGATATGCATTTGGACAGCCCTCAACAAGCGTTCCATCTACAGCCCATATTTCATCTGCTAAACAAAAGTTCATTTTACATATTTTCTGTCTTATATTTTTTTTAGTGAAAATACCATGGTCTAATTCAGGATCACTTACAGCATCATATCCTCCAACTATTATGAGGCTTTTTTTTAAAAATATTTTTGAAAAAATTAATGGAAAAAATGCATGATAATCACTAAACCAAACTATCAATCTTTCAGAAAAGAGAACATAATAGAATGATTTAATGACTTCTATTAACTTGTAACAGAAAAAAAGAAAAAATGTTTTCTGTGGGGGACATTCTATACAATAAACTTTTGCTCCTATTGATTTAACTTGGTTTATGTCCCTTTTGACAAAAGTAGTTCTTATAGAATACGCAATCGTTACCTTTTTATTTGTTTGCATTTTAGTTGATTACTTGCAATTTTTCAACGAGGTTACGATTATTACTTAATCTTGGAATTTTATTTTGACCTCCTAGCTTACCAACAGACTTCATATATTTAAGAAACTCTCCTTTTTTCACTTCTTTTATAACAGCTTTTCTCAAAACTTTGCCCTTAATTAAATCATCATAATATATGTTTTGAGCACACATCTCTTGATCTAGCTTTTCAGAAAACAAATTAAAATCAGAGGGAGGTGTTTTAAAGTCTATAAACCATTCATGATATGGGAGTCCATGGCTCGGGTTTACTTGAGGGGCAACACTAAATTCTCTAATTTCAGCACCCATTAAGCTTGAGGCATTCTTTATGGCTGTTTCAACTTCCTTTCCTATTACATGTTCACCAAAAGCTGATATGAAATGCTTAATTCTTCCCGTAACAGTTATGCGATATGGAGAAATTGAGACAAAAGTAATTGTGTCTCCAATATTATATGACCACAATCCTGCATTTGTAGATAATATAACTACATAGTTCACGCCCATTTTCACGTCTTTAAGTGAAATTCTTTCAGGATTAGAAGAAAAAAATTTGTTTGCTTCTATAAACTCATAAAAAATCCCATTATTAACTAACAAAAGTAATCCCTCATTTTTTACTTTATCTTGATACGCTATAAATCCTTCTGATGCAGGGAAAAATTCCAAAGAATCTATTTTTTTTCCAAGCAATTTATTAAAAAGACTTTTATATGGATCAAAATTTACACCCCCATATATAAATAAGGATAATTCTGGAAATTGTTTTCCAACTGGCTTCTTTGATTTTTCAATAATTTTTTCAAAATACATTTGAACCCATGAAGGTATTCCGCCAATTATAGTCATTTTTTCATTGATTGTTTCTTCAACAATTTTCTTTATCTTTTTCTCCCAATCATCTATGCAGTTTGTTTCCCAGCTCGGCATATTATTCTTTCTCAAATATGAAGGCACATAATGAGCTACTATTCCAGACAACCTTCCAATTTTAATTCCATTAATTGTTTTTAAAATTGGGCTCCCTTGCAAAAAAATATGTTTCCCCTTTATAAAAGATGTATTCCCAGTTAGATTTATATAATTAAGAATAGCGTCTCTACTAGATTTTACATGACTAGGCATAGATTCTTTTGTTATAGGTATAAATTTAGAGCCAGAGGTTGTTCCACTAGTTTTAGCAAAATAAATTGGTTTTCCAGGCCATAAAATATTTTCTTGACCTTTAATTGTCATTTCTATATATGGTCTTATTTTTTCATAATCATTAATTGGAACTTTTGATTTATAATCAGAATAATTAATAATTGTATTAAAACTATGGTCTTTGCCAAATTTTGTGTTCTTTGCCTTTTTAATTAGTTTTTTTAAAATTTTATCTTGAAATTTTATCGGATTATTTATCCATTTAGAATTATTCCAGTGAATATATTTTGCAAAAAATAGTGCTAAAATTTTTTTCATGTATTAATTTGAAAAATCAATAAATTTTACTGGATTCAAAGGATAGCCCTCAGACCATAATTCAAAATGAAGATGGAATCCCGTGGAATATTTTCCTGTATTTCCAGCCATAGCAATAACTTCTCCAGCCTCTACATTATCTCCTTGCTGTTTGTTTAATGTTGAATTATGCTTATAAATTGATAATAGTCCATATTGATGTTCAATCATAATTACATAGCCAGTTTCAGCTGTCCACTCAGAAAAAACAACTGTTCCCCCTGCAACTGCCTTTATAGGGTCGTTTTCATTGAGGGCAATATCAACCGCAAAATGTTTATCCTCTATACTAAATTCCTCTGAAATAGTTCCTTTAGCAGGGCTATTTAAAAGGAAAAGAGTATTGTCGTCGTTTTCATGAATAATATTATATTTATCCTCTTGAGCAACAAACTCCCTTAAAAGTGAGTCCTCTTTTGAAGTCTTAGTACTTAAAATTAGTGAAGGTGATAAAGTCTCTGTTGAAACTTTTTCTATTTCTTGAATTTCTATTTCACCAGCTAGAGCGCTTTTTATTGCCAAAAGATATCTTTGTTGCTTAAGTAGGCTCAGAGAAATAGAATCTATTTTAATCGCATTATTAATAGATTGTCTTCTCATTTCTGAAGAAGGATATCCTGGTATGAATTCCTTTATTGGAGAATATGCAATTACAAAATATGTTATTACAAATGTAATTATTAAAAAAACGAAGAAAATCAAAACAATATTAATAATTGAAAATTTTAACTGAATTTTTTCCTCAAATGTATCCTCATTTATAACTACTGCTCTATATAGATCAAATATTTTTTTAAATCTATTTTTCTTTTCTGACTTTTTCTTTCTCATTCTCTACAAATATACAATTTCACTTATGATAAATTATTTTTCAATTTAGTGTCAATAATTATTTAATTACCTTTGTGTCAAAGAATAAAAAAATGCTAATAACTATTCACTTTGGAATGATTGGTGGGCAACAAATAATTATAATTCTTGTTGTTATACTTTTGCTTTTTGGTGGGCGCAAAATACCAGAGCTTATGCGTGGTTTAGGTAGTGGTATAAAAGAATTTAAAAAAGCAAGTAAAGAGGATGAGGCGCCTGAAAAGGATCAAGAAAAAAGTTCTTAATTTATAAAATTGATACTTTTAATTATTGTTTCAAGCTCAAACATAAAATCTCTTTTGCTTGCTGATGGGGCAAAAGCAAATCCCTCAACCATAGTATATTTTTCTCCTGAAGGCTCTAATATTGCATAATTAACAAATGGTCCAGCCATAAAATCGTTTGCAACTTCCCATGTGCCTTTTGTTATATATGTTTTATTTTGATCTATTACAGTTTTATAATAATATGGGCGATACGCTTTTTCAGTAATCATATAAGAATTCTTTAGTCTCCCTGGAATATATATTCTCCCTATTGAATCTCTTATTTTAGGAATTGACTCATTAATTTTATCTGTTATAGCATTCTTTGGAACTCTATAAACAATTAAATTAAGATGTCCTTTCGGAATTTGTTTTTGTATCCAAGTAAAATTAGCTGTATCCTTAACAACATTATAGGCTGAAGGATATTTTAATTTAATCCCAAATCTATTTACAATCTCATTTTCTTTGCTTAATGATTTTGACATTCTTCGTAATTTTTCTTTCCTCTCATTTTCATAAAAGAGACCTCGTATTAATGGCGCGTTTTCTTCCAAATAGAAAATCATTTCATCAGAATCTTTTCCTTTTATTATGACTAAAACTTGAGGGTTTGCATAGATGTTTGAAACCACATTAAGCCCTGGCAAAGAATCCGTTTCAAATAAAATAATATTTCTTGATTGCCTTGCAAACCCTTTAAATACTTTAGGTTCTAAATAATTAAATGAATATTGAGGTTCGTCCATTGGAAGTCCTTCATACAACTCTCCAAGAACATCTCTCGTTTTTATTCCTAAGTTTCCTTTCCAATGTTTTTGAGTCATAACTACATTTACTGAATTAATATTCCCACTAGAATTGGGAACGTATCTTGACTTTTTAACCTCAGCACAAGACAAAAAACAAATAAAAACAAGTAGAGTGCCCTTTTTAGTCATTATTTTAATTTAAAAAATTATGTTTTTAAAGCTTCGACACCAGGGAGAGCTTTTCCTTCTAGAGCCATTAACATTGCCCCTCCTCCTGTTGAGACATAGCTCATTTTTCTTAATAATCCAAACTTTTTAACTGCTGCTACAGAATCCCCTCCTCCAATCAAGGAAAATGCTCCTTTAGAAGTTGCCATAGAAACCATTTCTCCTAATGCCATTGTCCCCTTAGCGAAAAATTCAAACTCAAAGACTCCTAATGGTCCATTCCATAAAATTGTTTTAGAATTCCGAATTATAGGCTTAATTTTCAAAATACTTTCAGGTCCAAAATCAAGCCCTTGCCATCCATCAGGAATTTGTGAGATAGAGCACACTTTTTTATTAGCCATATTGCTAAATGAATCTGCAATGATTACGTCTGATGGCAAGTGAATAGTAACTCCTTTCATTTTAGCTTTTTCCATTAACTCTAATGCATAATTACAATAATCCGGTTCGACAATTGAATCACCTATTGAACCACCTTGAGCTTTTATGAAAGTATATGCCATTCCTCCTCCAATCAAGATATTATCAACCCTTTCAAATAAGCTTTCTATGATGTTTATTTTAGTAGAAATTTTTGCTCCACCTAAAATAGCAAGTATTGGCTTTTTACCAGAGTTAAAAACTTTATCAATTGATTTTAACTCTTTTTCAATTAATTTTCCTAAATATTTTTTTTTAAAAAATCGAGCTATAACAGCTGTAGAAGAGTGATTTCTATGTGCGCTTCCAAAAGCATCATTAATATATACTGATCCTAATTTTGAAAGCTTTCTTGCAAAATTAATGTCTCCTTGTGTCTCTTCATCATAAAACCTTACGTTTTCCATAAGTAAAATTTCACCAGATTTAAGTTTTCTGGCTCTTTTTTCAGCTTGTTCCCCTATTGTTGTTGGTGAAAAATAAATATGTCGCCCTATTATTTTAGATAATGCATTAACAATATGTTTACAGGAAAAATCTGTGTTGTTTTTTTTCGGTCTTCCAATATGAGTTAACAAAACAACAGATCCGCCAGAGGATAAAACTTTGTTTATTGTTTCTTTAGAAGCTTCAATTCTAGAGGTATCAGTAATTTTTTGGTTATTATCAAATGGCACGTTAAAATCGGCTCTAATTATTGCCCTTTCTCCCGAAAAATTTATATTATCAATTGTCAGCATCGTGTTTTTTGGTTTTACTAAAATAATAGATTTTTAAAGGAATATATCACTTTTTACAAGGTATGAAATCTGCCTTAATGTTAAAGGCAAATAATGTGTACATTTAAACTGATAATGCTATAAAAATAAAATGGAAAAATTTTGGGGTAACGATACTTTATCGACTCAAATTAAGAATGAATTAGAAAAAAAAATAATTCCTCCCTGTAGATTAATTGTTGATTCTTATGGTTGTGGCGGTCTTCTATTTGGTCTTGAAATAGCCTCTGATTTATTAGGTAGAGAAGCATTGAATCATCCTGATTTTTACATTAGTTTTCCCGTGATTATATCTGATAAAACTTCTGCTGACTTTATAAAAGACTTTAGAGACTATTTTGCCTCTAACCCATATTGTAGTTTAAGTGAATGGGCACAAAATATTAACTTATCAAAGAATAAACAAACAACTATTGGTAAACGGGAGGTAGATTTAATTCATGAAAAAATGTTTCTTAAGCCTTACGAAGGAAAAAACAAAGTTTGCCTTATTTGGTCTCCTGAAAGTCTTAATATTGTAGCAGCCAATAAACTTTTAAAGCTTATTGAAGAGCCTCCCAATAATACATATTTCATTTTGGTTAGTGAAGAGCCTGAGCAAATTATAGAAACAATCATATCTAGATCAAATATTATTATTATTCCTCCCATAAAAATTGAAGAAATGGAGGAAAAATTGTATAAAAACGGTGTGAAGGAATCAAATAAAATTGCCATAGCATCTTCTGGAAGCTGGAGAAAGGCATTACAATTATGCAAAGGGTCAGAATTAACTAAAAATTATGAAAAATTGTGGATTACTGGTCTAAGAATTGCCTTTAAATGTAATGTAAACAAAAGTTCTTTTATCTCTATGCTGGATTGGGCAGAAGAAGTTTCCAAATTAAATAGAGATGAACAAAAAGATTTAATCCAAACAGCCTTAGAAATTTTTAGATCGGCTTTATTAATTAACTATAATAGTGGGTCGGTTGTAACATATATAAGTCAAAATAATTTTGAGCTTTCAAAATTAGCGCCATTTATTCACAGCTCAAATGCTCTAGAATTAGTCGATGCTCTAGAAAAGTCTCGTTTTGAAATTAAAAGAAATGCCAATTCAAAAATTTTATTTTCAAATCTAATGATTAAAATTTCTTTCCTTTTAAATCAAAAAGAAGATTAGTCCCCTTTTTGAAAAATATATATGTTACTAGAAAAATTTCCAGTAATAAGGCCAATAAGATTAGATATAGTTCCTATTAAAGCAGAAATAATCCAAGGAAACATAAGCCCTTGGTTTGTCGATGACAACAATGAAATATAATATGCATCAAACAAAAGTGCTTTTTTAGTTTTAAATACAAAGCCTTCTTTTTCAATTAACTTTATAATTCCTTTTGATGTAAAATGCCAAAGATGCCTGGGCACATCAAGGGCAGCCCAGTGTTCTTTAAACACCTGAGAATCAAAGCTTTGTATGTTTGGAAGGGCAACTATTAATGCTCCTTTTTTGTCTATTTTATGTTTAATTTTAGAAACTAATTTAGCTGGATTTTCTATATGCTCAAGAACATGCCACAAAGTAATTGCATTGAACTGGTTTTCTTTTACTTCTTCTATATTTTTGTAAACTTTTAAGTTTTTTGATTTACATATATTAAAAGCTAAGTTGTTGTTTTCAACCCCAACTGAAAAAATGTTTTTTGATGTTGTATATATTAAAAAATCACCAATTCCACATCCAAAATCTAATACTTTAAAATTAGAAAAAGATTTTTCTAACAAGCCATATTTATATTTTAACATTATCCTTTTAGCGAAATTATATAATAAATCTGTTGTGCTGGTAGCTTTTTTTTGGTGCGATCTGTACCTGTCAGAAATATAAAATTTATCTAGGCTTTCATCAAAATTAATTTCTGTTTTGGCAATTGTTTTTGACTTATTCCAAAAAATTGAAAATTTTCTTCCAGTAACTAAATAGTCTTGTGTTGTGCAGTAAAGATTATTATATTCACTCATTTTGTGTTCCACGTCAAATCGTTTTATCTACCTAAAGCTACTAAAATAGCGCTTATATCACTTGGCTTAATCCCGCTTATTCTACTAAGATGGGACATTGTAGATGGTTTAATATTATTAAGTTTTTCAATTGCTTCATTTGATAATGATGCAAGTTTTGAGTAATCAAACTTTATTGGAATATTGATGTTATCAAGTCTATTAATTTTATCGGCAATTAATTTTTCCTTATTAATATAACCAGCGTATTTTATTTCAATCTCAGCTTGTTCAAGAGCTAAAGGAGTAATTTTATTTTTTTTTAAAAAAACAGAAACATCCGTAAGCCTTTTAAGGTCATTTACATAAATATTTGGTCGGGAAAGAATTTTATTTAGTTTCTGCTTTTGTTTGATTAATGAAGATTTTTTCTCTTTAAGTATAATGTTTACTTTGTTTTTGTCAATACTTGTCTTTTTAAAAAAGGCTAAAGCCTTATCTTTTAAACCAATTTTCTTCTTTAATAGTTTGAGTCTTTCCCTTGATGCTAATCCTAGGTCGTAAGAAATTGAAGTAAGTCTTGAGTCAGCATTGTCTTGTCGGAGCAAGGTTCTAAATTCAGCTCTAGAAGTAAACATTCTGTAGGGTTCGTCTGTTCCTTTTAAAACAAGGTCGTCAATTAGTACTCCAATGTATGCCTCATTCCTCTTTAAAATAAATGGGGGCTTACTATTAGTTTTTAAATTTGCATTTATGCCTGCCATCAACCCCTGCGCAGCAGCTTCCTCATACCCAGTAGTGCCGTTTATTTGTCCAGCAAAATATAAATTATTTATATTTTTTGTTTCTAAACTTGTTTTCAGTTGAGTAGGCTGAAAATAATCATATTCAATAGCATATCCAGGTCTAAAAAATTTAACAGATTCAAATCCCTTTACTTTTCTTAAGGCTTGAAATTGAATTTCTTGAGGTAATGAGGTTGAAAAACCATTTACATATACTTCAACAGTATCCCAGCCTTCGGGTTCAACAAAAATCTGATGACTTTCCTTATCAATAAATCTGTCAATTTTATCCTCTATTGAGGGGCAATATCTAGGACCAACACTTTTAATTCTTCCATTAAACATAGGGGATCTTTCAAATCCTTGTTGTAGTTTTTTATGTACAGCATTATTTGTGTGGGTTATAAAGCAACTTTTTTGTATAGTCAATTTATTAGGGTTAGGCAAAAAACTAAATGATCCTGGACATTCATCACCCTTTTGTTCCTCCATTTTAGAATAGTTTAAGGATCTTCCATCAACTCTAGGTGGTGTTCCTGTTTTCATCCGTCCAGAAATAAAACCAAGATTTATAAGACAAGATGATAATCCTACTGAAGGCTTTTCCCCAACACGACCTCCACCAAAATTCTTCTCTCCTATATGAATCAATCCATTTAAAAATGTGCCATTGGTTAGAATCACTGTATTAGAATATATTGAAATATCAAGTGCCGTTTTAATTCCAATTACTTTGTTTTTTTTTACAATTATCTCATTTACCATGTCTTGATAAAAATCAAGGTTTTTAGTTTTTTCAAGAAGAGATCTCCAATAAAAGGAAAAAAGAGAGCGATCAGATTGCACTCTTGGAGACCACATTGCAGGTCCCTTTGAAAGGTTTAGCATTTTAAATTGTATTGCGCTTTTATCGGCAACGATTCCAGTATATCCACCAAGAGCATCAATTTCACGAACTATTTGACCCTTGGCTATGCCCCCTATTGCAGGATTACAAGACATTTGTCCAAGAGTTTGAAGATTCATTGTTACTAAAAGGGTTTTAGAGCCCATGTTCGCGGAAGCTGAAGCAGCTTCACATCCAGCATGTCCACCCCCTACAACAATAACATCATATTCTTTATCAATCATTTAGTAATTGTTTCACGTGAAACATTTTTATTATTTTATTCTCTTCCTTTCGCATTGAGTGTATTTCAGAAGTAGATTTGTCGGAAAAACCAATTGCGTGTAAAAAACCATGAGAAATTAGTCTAAGGGTCTCATTATCAATAGATTGAGAAAATTTCTTTGCATTTTGTATACATTGATCAATTGAAATAAAAACCTCCGCAAGTATGTAGGGCTTAGATTCATATGAAAATGTTATAATGTCTGTATAAGTATTATGATTTAAAAATCTTTTGTTAAGGATTAGCATTTGATGATCCTTTACAAACGAAAATGTCAGCTTATCAATAGAAACTTTATGCGCTTTAGAAGCAGAGTATAGCGTGTCTTTAATCTTATCAGAATTTAAAGAAATTGGCAAGTTATATAGTTCTATCATATAAAATGCAAATATACAGTAAACTATATGTAGATGAAACTTGTCGATTTTTTATATTTACAACAAAAAATGTTAGAAAGAGTCAGATTTGCGCCAAGTCCTACAGGGGCCCTTCATATTGGGGGGCTTAGAACAGCTCTTTTTAATTATTTATACTCCAAAAAGAATAAGGGCACATTTATTTTAAGATTAGAAGATACTGATCAAAAAAGACTTGTGTCAGGTAGTGAGGAGTATATAGAAAAAAGCCTAAAATGGGCTGGGATAACGCTTGATGAGGGACCATCAAAAGGAGGGCCTTTTGGACCTTACAGACAAAGTGAGCGATTGAGGATATATAAAGAGAAGGTAAATCTTCTATTAAAATCAGGAAAGGCTTATTATGCATTTGATAAAACTGATACACTAAGTAATTTAAGGCTCTCCTATGAACAAAAGGGTGAAGTGTTTAAATATGATTCTAGTGTTCGTGATAACCTGGACAATTCATTAAACATTAGTCAAAAAGAAGCAGAAAAAAGAATTAAGAATGAACCATATGTAATAAGGATAAAAGTTGAGAAGGGAAAAACAAAAGTAAAAGACTTACTTAGGGGTGAAATAATTATTGACAATTCAATCCTTGATGATAAAGTGCTTATTAAAGCTGATGGATTTCCAACATATCATCTTGCAAATGTAGTAGATGATTACCTAATGAAGATAACAACTGTAATAAGAGGAGAAGAATGGCTTCCTTCATTAACATTACATAAGTTGATATATAATGCTTTTAATTGGGTAGCTCCAAAATTTGTTCATCTACCGCTAATACTAAAAGGCAATGGAAAAGGAAAGCTTTCAAAAAGAGATGCAAAAATAGGAGGGTTTCCTCTTTTTCCTATAAACTGGAAAAAAGAGCCAGGGTTTAAAGAGTTGGGGTTTACAAATTCAGCTTTAATAAATTACCTGGCATTACTTGGTTGGAGCAAATCAAGCGAAAAAGAAATTTATACTATTGATGAGTTAGTAAGAGATTTTAAATTATCTGGATTACAAAAAGGGGGTGCAAAATTTGATTATGAAAAAGCTAAATGGTTTAATCATCAGCATTTATCTTTAATGAATTATGATAAGTTTCAAAGCTTATATCCTGATGAGCTTTCAAAATTAACTCTGGTTTATAAAAACAGAACAGAGTCAATTTTTGATTTAGTAAAAGGGCGTTTTTCATTGGTCAACGACTTTAAGAATGAAACAGACTTTTTTGTGGATGACCCAAAAGAATATGACGCTTCCATTATTAAAACCCTGTCCGAATATAATGTCATAGAATTAATTACAGAAATTGAAAAAAGTATTAATAAAAACAATCTTTCAAATATTAAAGACGAGCTAGCTGCCATAGCAGTTCGAAAAAAAACTCCAATAAAAATTACTATGCAAATACTTAGGGTTGCTATAATTGGTAGACTAAAAGGGCCCGACATATTGTTATCACTAAAAATATTGGGAAAAAGTGTAACTTTAAATCGTATAACAAGCTTAAAAAAGTTTATAAAGAATAACCAATGAACCTCTTTTCTACTGTATTTGTAATAACATTATCAATCTTGGTCCTTTCAGGACTCTTTATCGTTAAACAGCAAAGCTCTGCAATAATTGAACGCTTTGGACGATTTCAAGCTGTTAGAAGTCCTGGATTAAGAATTAAAATTCCTTTTATCGACAGAATAGCTGGAAGACTTAGCCTAAGAATTCTTCAATTAGATGTGATTGTAGAAACAAAAACTAAAGATGATGTTTTTGTAAAGCTAAAAGTTTCTGTACAATACAAAGTGATAGAAGATAAAGTTTACGATGCTTTTTATAAATTGGATTATCCTCAAGATCAAATTACTTCTTATGTGTTTGATGTGGTTAGGGCAGAAGTGCCAAAAATGATTTTAGATGATGTATTTGAAAAAAAAGATGAAATAGCAAATGCCGTAAAAGGGGAACTAAATGATGCCATGAGAAATTATGGATATGATATTATTAAGGCCTTAGTCACAGATATAGATCCTGATGCAGAAGTTAAAACGGCTATGAATAAAATCAATGCAGCAGAAAGACAAAAGGTCGCCGCTCAATATGAGGGAGATGCGGCTAGAATCTTAATTGTAGAAAAAGCCAAAGCAGAGGCAGAAAGTAAGCGCCTTCAAGGTCAAGGAATTGCTGATCAAAGAAGAGAAATTGCGCGAGGACTTGAAGAGTCTGTAGATGTTCTAAATAATGTTGGAATTAACTCCCAGGAGGCCTCTGCATTAATAGTAGTGACTCAGCATTATGATACACTTCAATCAATAGGTGAAGAAACTAATAGCAATTTAATTTTACTGCCAAATTCTCCTCAAGCTGGTAGTGATATGCTTAATAACATGGTTGCTTCATTTACGGCAAGTAATCAAATTGGAGAGGCAATGAAAAAACAGAATAAAGAAACTTTAAAGAGTGATAAGGAAGAAAAAAAATAATATCCTTATTTTCTTTGTGAAGAAGTCCAATTGTCTCTTAGGGTAACTGTTCTATTGAATATCATTTTTTGTGATGAACTGTTTTTGTCTTGTATAAAATATCCAAGTCTCTGAAATTGAAAATGCGTGTCTGACTTTGACCCCTTAACGCTTGGTTCTATAAATGCCTGTACTTTTTTCAAAGAATATGGGTTAACAAAATGCATAAAATCTTTGTCTTTATCTTGGTCTGGGGATGAAACTGAAAATAGCCTATCGTATAAATTAACCTCTACTTTAAGGGCATGTTCTTGGCTTACCCAGTGCAGTGTTCCTTTCACCTTTCTTTTGCTTTCTTCCGTTCCTGATTCACTTTTACTTTTAATATCCACTTTACAAAGAACTTCAAGAAGATTTCCTTTTTCGTCTTTTATAACAGACTCTGCTTTTATTATATACGCATTTTTTAACCTTACCTCATTCCCTAAACTTAGTCTAAAGAATTTTTTGGGTGCCTTTTCTTTAAAATCTTCTCTTTCTATATAAAGGGTTTTTGAAAACGGGATTTTTCTTCTTCCTAATTTTGGTTGCTCTGGATTAATTTCTCCAGATAGAATCTCTTCTTCATTATAATTTGTTAATGTTATTTTTATTGGGTTCAAAACAGCATTAACCCTATAAGCAATTTTATTTAAATGCTCTCTGGCGCAGAACTCTAATAAAGAAGCCTCTATAACATTTTCTCTTTTGGAGACACCTGCTGCTAGAGCAAATTTTCTTAGTGATTCAGGTGTATAGCCTCTTCTCCTTAACCCCGAAATTGTAGGCATTCTTGGGTCATCCCATCCTTGAACAACTGCTTTATCTATTAGCTTTTTTAGTTTTCGTTTTGAAGTCACTGTATATGACAAATTCAGTCTAGCAAACTCTCTTTGTTTAGGTATAAGTTGGTTGAGGGGCAGCTTTTTTAAAAACCAATTATACAGTTCTCTGTGTGGTTTAAATTCAAGCGTGCACAATGAATGAGAAATTTTTTCAATATAATCACTTTCTCCATGTGTCCAATCATACATGGGATATGCCTTCCATTTTGAGCCTGTTCTATCGTGCGGTTTATTGATAACTCGATACAGAACAGGGTCTCTCATTAACATGTTGGGTGAGTTCATATTTATCTTTGCTCTTAAAACATGCTCTCCTTCTTCAAACTCTCCTTTGGTCATTTTAATAAAAATTTCCTTGTTTATTTTAGAATCTTGATCTCTATAAGGGCTTTCTTTTCCTGGAATAATCGGGGTTCCTTTTTGGCTAGCTATTTCTTCTGAACTTTGAGAGTCTATATACGCTAAATTATTATCTATTAAAAATACAGCCCAATCAAATAACTGTTGAAAATAATCTGAAGCATAACATTCTTTGTCCCATTTATAGTCAAGCCATTTGATGTCTCTTTTAATCGCGTCTACATATTTACTTTCTTCTTTCTGTGGGTTTGTATCGTCAAACCTTAAATTTACAGGCGCTCCATATTTTTTTCCCAAATTAAAGTTTAAACAAATTGCTTTTACATGTCCTATGTGCAGATATCCATTTGGTTCTGGAGGAAAACGAAACCGAAGGTTCTTTTTGTTCATCCCTTCTTTTAAATCTTGCTCAATAATCTGCTCAATAAAATTTAAAGACATGATTGGTTGTGTATAAATTATTTTTGGTAAATATAGGAAAAGAGATGATGAAGGTGTAGTTTAGATTGGAGTTTCTATATTTAGTTAATAAATGGGAAGAATAAAGCTTAGAAACATAGAGATTTTTGCAAATCATGGCTGTCTTAAAGAGGAGGAAAAAATAGGGTCTAAATATCTTATACAATTAGAGGTAAAAGTAGATTTTGATATTGCAGCCAATAAAGACACCTTAAAAGATGCTTTAGATTATGGTTCCCTTTATAAAATAATAGAAGAGGAAATGGGGGTTAGGTCAAATCTTCTTGAGAATGTGGCATATAGAATAATAAATAGGCTTTTTAAACAGCACCCTTCTATCAAAAAGGCTTTACTGGAGGTTGAAAAACAAAACCCTCCTGTTGGAGGAAATGTTGAGGGTGTGAGTGTAATAATAAAAAAGAAAAGAAATTAGATAATAAATATTATTTTTGATGTTTTGGCATCGTGGCCGAGTGGCTAGGCAGAGCTCTGCAAAAGCTTGTACAGCGGTTCGAATCCGCTCGATGCCTCATTTTATTCCCCCTATTTTAGTTAGAGGGTTTTTCCATGTTTCTTATTTTTCCCCCTATACTTTTTTTCCAAATAAATTTTTGGGGGTTGCCGTAAACTCTAATTATTCCATAAAATGATGCTGTTGCATCCATCAGTATTTTTGATTTAACATAGGCTATCCCTCCAAATCTTGTCTTGACTTTAGCTTGATTAGCAACGAATTCGTCTGATGTGCTAATTCCTCCTGTCCCAACAAAAAGATCAAAAGATGTGGAGGTTCCCATTATTTCTAGTGATGATCCGGAAAAAACTTCAGCTTTTGTTTTTTCAGTTTCCAAAAACAAACTAAGCCTTGATCCCTCAAGTAGTTTTATTTGAACATGTGTTTGTTTTAGGGTGTCGTTTGAAAATGCGGAGGAACCTTGATTAAGTATGATTTTATTTATATCTTCTTGAAAATATAGCTCTACTTGTATCTTATCAAGCGCAAGTCTTTTATCAATAGAAGATCTTAGATTAAGGCTTTTGTTTTTTTGGCTTACTATAAATGCCGCAGCATCTTTTCCTTTAACAATAATATTGTTTTTATTGCTTTTAAATAGTTTTACCTCTATTCCAGAATAAACAAAAATCTCATTAAAAGCTTTTATTTCTATGCTTTTGCTGTTCTGGGCAATTAAAATATATGCGCACAGGCTATAAATAAAACTTAATCCTGCTCTTGTTTTCATTAATATTACAAAATTACTATTCTTTATTTATTTATCAATGATTAAAAACTCAAGATATCTTCTTTCTGGAAAAGCTTTATTAACAAATATTTTTATCTTGTCTCCTAAGTTGAGTTTTTGTCCTGTTTTTTTACCTTCTATATATTGTTTTGGTTCATTATAAAAGTACGTGTCTCCAACAAGGCTATAAATAGGTATAATTCCCTCACATTTGTTTTCGTTTAGCTCTACATAAATTCCCTTATCATTTACACCCGAAATTATTCCTAAATATGTTTTTCCAATATTGTTTTCCATGAATTTGACTTGCATATATTTTGTTGAATCTCTTTCTGCTTTTGTTCCTGCCTGCTCTTTGTTAGAGGCATGAAGGCAAACTTCTTCTAATATCTCTTTAGATATTTCCTTGTGTCTTTTATCCAAAATTCTATGAACAAGAAGGTCTGGATATCTTCTTATTGGTGAGGTAAAATGAGTGTAGTGTTGAAAGCAAAGACCATAATGACCATTGTTCTCTGTTGAATATTTTGCTTTTGCCATAGACCTAAGAATTAGTGTTGTTATCATATTCTCTTCTTCTTTCCCTTTTACTTCTTTTAGAAGATTTTTGAGCGATCTTCTGAGTGCTTTTTTATTAATATTTAGATCATACCCAAAAGGAAAAATTGTCTCTTTCAAATTAATTATTTTTTCATAATCTGGTTTGTCGTGAATTCTATAAACAAATGCTTTTTTTTTGTTGTTGTTTTGAATGTGTTGCGCCACCGTCTTATTTGCAAGTAACATTAATTCTTCAATAAGTTTTGTAGAGTCTGTTGCCTGTTTTATATAAATTTTATCTGGTATTTTATTTTTATTTAGAGAAAAGATTGCTTCTTTTCTATCAAAATCTAGTGTTTCCTGCGCCATTCTTTTTTCTCTTATTTTTTTTGTTATTTCTTGACTTTTTGTTAGTGCAAAATATGCTTGATCACAGACTTTTCTGTTTTTGCCAGTTAATGAAATCTTTGGTGGTATTTCTTTGCTTTTTTTCTCTAAAATTTCCTGAACTTCTTCATATGAAAACCTGTAGTCTGATTTTATAATTGTTTTCCCAATCCACTCCTTAATAACACTTGCGTTCTCTTCAATAATAAAAATAACTGAAAAAGTTAATTTATCCTCCCTGGGTTTTAAAGAGCATATTTCGTTAGATATTCTTTCTGGTAACATTGGAATTACTCTGTCTGCAAGGTATACGGATGTTCCTCTTTTATACGCCTCTTTATCTATGAGGCTTCCTTCGGTTATATAGTGTGATACATCTGCTATGTGTATTCCAATTTCATATTTTCTGTTTTCTAACTTTTTAAAAGATATGGCGTCATCAAAATCTTTTGCGTTTTCTGGATCTATTGTGAATGTAAGCCTATCCCTAAAATCTTTTCTTTTTTTTATTTCTTTTGCTTCTATTTTATCTTTTACTTTTGATGCTTCTCTTTCTATTTCCTTGGTGTGTTTATCCGGGAGATTATATTCAAACATTATTGAATTCATTTCTGCATTCATCCCCCCTGGCTTTCCTAAAATCTTAATTATCTCTCCATGTGGTGATGTTGCTCCTTTTGGCCATTTTTTTATTTCTACTATTACTTTATCTCCATCTTTTACTTTTATCATTTCTTTTTTTTCAATAAACACATCCACATACATTTTGGGTCCTTTTGTAAGAACAAACCCGTAGTTTTTTTGTTTTTGTACTATTCCTGAAAACTTCTTTTTCGTCCTATATATAATTTCATTTATTTCTCCAGTTGGTTTACCGTTGTTTTTTCTTTTATAAGCATACACCCTTACTAAATCGTCTTGTAGTGCTTTGTTCATTTTTTTTTTAGATACAAACACATCTTCTCCTTCCTTTGTTTCTATAACATATGCATTTCCATTTGCTGTAATATCAAGAATACCTTCTGTGTAGAATTTTGTGCTGAATGCAAATCTGTATGATCCTTTTTTTACTGACTTTATTCTTTTGTTTTTTTCAAGTTCCTTCAAGATGATTGAAATTTTTTTTCTATCAGAATCATCCTTTACATTAAAAATTGAAGAGACCTGTCTATAGTTTAAACTTTTTTTTGGATTCATTTTAAACAAACTTAAAATTTCAGCCGGTTTAATCATTTTTTCTTCTACTTTTTTTCTATAACTCATTCAAAAATATCTATGGTTTCAAAAGTAAGTATTCTCTTCTCTATGATTTATAAAATTGTCCCCCAAGTATAAACAATATTTAAATAATTATTATAAGGATTTTTATTATATAGTTATATATATTATAGGGTGTTAATAACCCAAATAACTTTTTATGGAATAATTTGAATTTGTAAAAAATAATAAAATAATCAAAAATATCAACAGACGCGACAATAGTAAATAACTAAAAATGAATACCCTATAAAACTTGTAAACAGCTGTTAATGGGACGACCTGTTAGTAAAAATTTATATTAAATTATAAATAAAATGTTCGTAAACGAATATTTATTATTAATAAAAAGAAAATAGAAAATGAAAAAAAAATTAGGAAAAAGAAATTTTTTTATAAAACAGGGGAATAATTAAAATTGTTTTTTTTATTAACATAATTTTATATAATAACAACAAATTTTATTAACATAAAATGTAGTTTTTTGTAGTTTTGAAAAAAAAGAATATGGAGATAGTCATAGGAAATGATCATGCAGGAGTAGAGCTAAAAAACAAAATAACCCAAACCCTAAAAGATGATGGGTACACCATTATAAACCAGGGGACAGACAGCCATGAAAGTGTAGATTATCCGGATTTTATCCATCCTGTAGCAAAACATATTGAAAACAACCAAAACAGCAAAGGCATTATTATATGTGGAAGCGGAAATGGAGCCGCAATGACAGCAAACAAATATAAAAAAATAAGAGCAGCATTATGTTGGAATGAAAAACTATCTAAGTTAGCCCGAGAACACAATGATGCTAATATTTTAAGTCTACCTGCTAGATTTTTAGAAACCAAAGAGGCGCTAAAGATCGTGAAAACATTTCTAAATACAAGCTTTGAAAAAGGAAGACACTTAAAGAGAGTAAACAAAATAACACCCTAGCAAAAATAGGGGATATTTCATATTTTCTTTACAAGATATTTCATGTCTTCTAAAACAGAGACCCTAGATGACATCTCATTGCTTAGATATATAAAAAGATAAAAACCAAAAGGCAGAGAATTTATAAAAAAAGAAATGTTTTGTGTGTAGCAAGATCGCATCCGTCTTTTTATTTTGTTTCTGTCCACAGCTTTAGGAAAAGAGCTTTTTGAAACAGAAACACCAAAATAGTGACGATCTATAGAGTTTTTTATAAACCTAACACCAACAAGTTTGTTTTTTTGAAAAGTGCCTAATGCAAATAGACGATTAAGATAATCTTTTGACTTTAATTTATATATTTTATGAGGCTTCAAAAATCTATTTTCTAGGAAAAACATTATTTCCTCTATTAATGTCAGCCATATAAAAAGTTGGGTCAACTATAATTGAGAGAATTTCATTCACAGGACGGCCGATAGTTAACAAGTAGGTTGTGCTTGCCCAAGACCAATCTTTTTGAACTATCCAAGGCATTTTGTAGGGGTTTTCCTTTTCTCCTCTCATTAATGAAATAGGAATATAATGAACCTCTTGAGTGCCATCCTTAAAATTAACCAAAACATCTAGAGGCATAGGCATAGAGCCAAGACGCTTAAGAGTCAAAATCGAATTTTGATTTTGATTTTCAATTGAGGCAATAGCATAATCTATTGTATTAGTTGTTTGAGTCCAATCGGTTAAATACCACTTTAATTGGATACCTGAAACGTCTTCAGCAACACGTCTAAAATCGTTAGGGGTTGGGTGGGTAAATTTAAACCTGCTATAATATTGTTTAAGCGTTGTTGCTAAATTTTCTTGACCTATAACATATCCTAATTGAGCCAAAAAAACAGCCCCCTTGCTATATGCAGTAGCCTCATAACCTAAATTATAGTCATAACGATTAGCATTAGTAGATTGAGGCTGTTCTGCCCCAGAAGAAGCAAGTTTAAAATAGCCATTATAACTAGCCTCTAAAGGAAATAAAGAATTTTCTTCCAGAATCACATCTTCTGCCAAAGTAGAAATATAAGATGTGAAGCCCTCATCCATCCACTCATGTTTCATTTCATTTGTCGCAAGAACATGTTGAAACCAAGAATGAGCTAACTCATGAGAAGTAACGCCGGCAAGACTCCTAAAATCTCTTTCACCAGTAATAAGAGTAAGCATAGCATACTCCATTCCACCATCACCACCCTGGACAACATTATATTCTTTATAGGGATACGGACCTATCGTATTATTAAAAAACCTCATAAATTCTGCTGTTTTAGGCTGAAGTTGTTTCCAGTTTTCAAGTATATCGGGATTGTTTTTATAAAAAAAATGAAGTTTGACACCATTAGGCCCCGGAAAAATATCGTGAATATAATTAGGGTCAGCTGCCCAAGCGAAATCATGAACCATAGGAGCAAGAAAGCGCCAAGATAAAGTTTTACCCTTATGGTTAGAGTGAGATCCTCCATATCCATGACCAAAATTTTCGGGGTTTTGAAGATAACCACTAGCAGCAACAACATAATTTTTGTCAATATTGATAGTTACATCATAATTTCCCCACACACCATGAAACTCTCTACCTAAATAGGGATCAGCATTCCACCCATCATAATCATACTCAGCAATTTTAGGATACCACTGACCTAAAGATAAAGCAACACCTTCTTTAGAATCCCGGCCGGAACGCCGAATAAGCATCGGAACCTGGCCTTCAAATTCAAGACTAAGAGTAGTAGTTTCTCCAGGTAACAAAGGAGAATTGAGTGGAACCTCAAGAATTGTCTCTGAATGAACAGGAGACAATCTAACACCGTCTTGGGTTAAGTTTTTAACAAATAAAAACCCCTGTTCGTTTTTTGCAAGACTATCGATATTCCTTTTAAACAGAAACCTAACATTAATATCTTTTCCATTTTTAATTCTTGTTGCCATTTCACTTCCTGGCTTGAATGCATTGTAAAAAAGATGGTAAAACACAACCTTTATAACATCAGGAGAATTATTCTTATAGTCAATAGACTGAATTCCAGTATATCTATAATTTGAAACGTTTATATCTACAGACATTTTATAATCAGCAAACTGTTGCCAATATGTTTGGCTGAGAACAGAAAAACTAGTGAAAAAACAAAACAAAAGAGTACACATTTTATGCATAGTTATAAATATAGTTTTATTACACTAAAACACTATAATAACATTTAAAAATTTTCTTTAATAGTTGTGCTATAATCTAAACGAATGCCTTTATCCGTTTTTTTAAGAAAAACTAATTCATTATATGGATCATGTTCTAAAAAAAGAGACCAATTGTTTTCATGAGCCTTATTAAGAAAGAAAGATTTTTCTTTTAAGGTTATAAGAGGTCGAGTATCATAGCTCATTATATAAGGAACAGGGATATGACCAGAAGTGGGAATTAAATCTCCAGCGAATACAATAGTTTGTCCTTTATATTTAATTACTGGAAGCATTTGTTTCTCAGTATGACCATCAACGAGAATTATATCAAAACCACAAGAAGTATTAGTTAGCACAGGCTCAACCTTTTCAATAAAATCTAACTGCCCACTGGATTTTAAAGGAGCAATATTTTCTTTTATAAAAGAAGCTTTCTCACGAATATTTGGGTTATTTGCACAATGCCAATGATCTTTATGTACCCAATAAACGGCGTTTTTAAACGAGGGAACCAATAAACCAGACGAATTATACATTACTGCTCCTCCGCAATGATCAAAATGAAGATGAGTTAGAAAAACATCTGTTATATCTTCTCTTTCAAAGCCAATGGACTTAAGAGAGCTATCTAGACTAAAAGAGCCCCATAACCCATAATGTCTAAAAAATTTATCATCTTGTTTATTCCCCAATCCTGTATCAATTAAAGTTAATCTTTTGCCGTCTTCTATTAACAAAGATCTAGCGGCCATTGAAATTCTGTTTTTAGAATCCGAAGGGTTAGTTTTTTGCCAAATAGTCTTTGGAACTACGCCAAACATAGCTCCACCATCTAGCTTAAAGTTTCCTGTTTCTATACTGTATATGCGCATAAACCAACAATAAAATAACAAAAATAAAACAAACTTACAGGTATTTCTTATTTAATAAAGACATAAGTTCTGTTGCAAAAGCGAAAAGGCTTTTTATTTCTTGAACACTTGATAGCCTGCTTTTATTTTTTATTAATAAACCTTTACCAATTGACTCAACTCTAAAATAAGCATGACTTTCAAAGAAAAATATTAACTCAGAATCGAACAAGCTTCTTATAGAACCAGAATCTTTCCCTCCTAAAAAAAATCGTCTAGAAAAATCAGGGAATTTAGAAAAATTTATATCCTTATAAGTAGACTTTGCATTAATGTTGGAAAGAAAAGTTTCTCTATCTAAAATAAATTGAGGAATAGAATAGCTCAAATCAATTAACAAGAAGGAAACAAAAACATCATCTTTTGCAATAAAAGCACCTTCACTATAAGATAAATCAAAAAAACGAAAATTTTCTTCCTTACTTATCAATTCATTATATCTATAATTAATAATCTTGGTTTTAAAATAATCAAAACGCTCAAGGTCTTTTATGTCTGTTGAAAGATCAGAAGCATAATTCCAGTTGAGGATTTTCGCAAGTTTTTGAAGAGATAGCTGTCTTTTAGTAAGGTTGTTAGTAAGATTAAAAAAATCTAGGTCAGGCATAGATTTTCTAATTGCAAAGGGATGTTGAGTTTCAGCAGAATGAGAATCAAGACCAATTAATTCAAACACTCCCCCTTTTCGCGCAAAAGACCTCCTATATTCATTAAGCCCCTCCATTACAGTATGATCAACAAACTCACACATAGAAAAATCTATAATAGCATGTTCAGATTCAGGAATTTCATCAAGTTTTTTCTTTAGTTTATAGAAATTTAAAAAACTGCAGAAATTTTTGACACTTACATAATAATTTCCTGATTCCTCTTCCAAATACATTAAAACGTTAGGCTTCAAAAAATTCCTTGTAAATAAAAACAGGTTTTTATTTATTATAGCATGTATTAAGAATGTAGCTAAAACACCACAGCTAATTCCCATAATTAATCCATTGGTTAATGTAATTAACACTGTTATTCCAAAAATAACTAGCTGCTCTTTACCAATTTTGAGAATCCTCAAGAAGTTTGCCGGAGCAGCAAGCTTATATCCAGTATATACTAATATTGCAGCTAATGCCGGAAGAGCAATGCGCTGGATTTGATCTTGAAAAAGCAAAAGGAAAGCCAAAAGAAAAAGTGCATGAGCAATATTTGAAGACCTATTAGTTCCTCCATTGTTAACATTAACAGAGCTTCTTGCTATAACAGTAACTACATTAAGTCCGCCAATCATACCGCTTAAAGCTGTTGCGAGCCCTAATGCTCTAAGATCTTTATTTACATTGGACCTTCTTTTTTTAGGGTCTAATTTATCAACAGCCTTTATGCTTAAAAGAGATTCAATGCTAGCTATCAATGTAATAGAAAGAACACTGGCAATAAATGGCATAGAATAAGCAATGCTAAAATCAGGAGAAGGAAAATTTGACCATAAATTTTCTGGGAAAGAAATTAATAGACTCTTCTCAAAAGGAGCTGTAAAACCAAGAAATAATTCAAAATAATAACTAAGGCCAATAGCTACAATAACAACCCACATAGGGGCAGGAATAAATTGAAAAAAAGGAGATCTCAAACGGGAATAAAAAATTAAAATAAATAAAGAAACTACCCCAAGGCCAGCAGATAAAACAACAGAAAAACTTGGCGAAGAAAATAATAATTTTATAGACCAAGGAACTTTTGCCAAGAGCTCTAAAGGACTCCCATTAATAGAGGAAACCCCAAGCATTACATGTAGCTGTTTAGCCAGAATTCCAATACCTATTGCGGCTAACATCCCTTGAAGTGCAGAGGAAGGAAAAAACTCACTAAGAGCACCAAGCCGAAACACACCAAAAAGAAACAATAAAATTCCAGATAAAATAATTGCTGCAAGAGTGTATAAATATCCCTGATATAAATCTCCATCACCAAGAGATGTAATAGAAGCCAGTAAGACAATAACTAAGCCATTACCAGGTCCAGTTATTGTTAATTGTGATCCGCCTAGGAATGAACAAACTACCCCGCCAACAATAGCAGCAATCAACCCTGATATAGGAGGTGCCTCTGAAGCAATAGCGAGACCTAGAGCTAAAGGTAAGGCAACTAAAGAAACAACAAAACCTGAAAAAAGATTATTAGGGATTTCATTTATAGAAGATTTAAAAGAAGAGAAACCGCTCATTTATTTTCAGGTTGAATTATTAAAACATTTGTTGGTAACTCAGACAAAATATGTTCGAGGTCTTTAGGAAAAACTCTAGCCCAAAAAGAAGACCTTTTATTTTCAGCATTAATAACCAGTAAATCAGCTCGAACAATTTTTGCATAATGTCCAATTGAATAGCCGCGAGCACCAAAAATACTCTGAGAAGTAATGGTTTTGTTTATTTTAAAATTATCAGGGATTCTACCTATAATTTCCTTCACTCTTGAATGTTCTTCTTGTTGAATTTCTTTTTTTCTTTGAGTAACAAGCCTTAGACCTTTGTCGTCTTCAGCAGTTTCAGCAACTTTAGACCTACTTATCTCTTCAACTAAAGTAATCTTTAGAATCTCCAAAGCTTTAGCAAACTCAAAAGCAGCAGTAATAGTATTTTCAGTATACGGGCTTTTGAATGCATTAACCACCATATGTTGTGCCGCTATATAATCAATAGAAGGTTTAATCAATAAAAGAACTGAGCAAGGAGAGTTTCTGGTAATTTTTCGGGCAATTGATCCCAGGTAAAACTTTACCATGTTTTCTCTTTGAAGAGCCCCCAAAAGAAGAAGATTAATATTGTTTTTAACGCATTGTTTAATGATTACTTCTACTGGATTTCCAAGCTCCCATAAAGTATGAATTTTTTTTGGACTTATTGGAGACTCATTCAATATTTCATTAAATGTTTTTTCCTTAAACGAGGTCCTATCACCAACATGTAAAAAGTACAAGGATCCTTCCAGGGATGCTGCTAAACGAATAGCCTCAAAGACATTAGCTTTAAGATTGGGTGAAAAAGCAAATCCGATTAAGATATTTTTAAATCGTGATTTTTTCAAAAGTGTATGATTTTAAATAATATACAAAAAATAAGAGAATTTTACTCGTTTAGCTTTAAAACCGCCATAAAAGCTTGTTGAGGAATTTCTACACTTCCTACCTGTCTCATTTTCTTTTTTCCCTTTTTTTGTTTTTCTAATAATTTTCTTTTCCTTGTTATGTCTCCGCCATAACACTTTGCAGTCACATCTTTTCTTAAGGCCTTTATCGTTTCACGAGAGATAATTTTTGCTCCAATTGCAGCTTGAATTGGAATATCAAATTGTTGTCTAGGAATTAATTCACGAAGTTTTTCACACATCTTTTTTCCAACAGTATATGCATTTTCTGAGTTAATAAGAGCAGAAAGAGCATCGACTGGATTTCCATTCAGCAGAATGTCTAGTTTGACTAATTTGGAGCTCCGTAGACCTATAGATGAATAATCAAAAGAGGCATAGCCTTTTGAGACTGTTTTTAATCTGTCATAAAAATCAAATACAATTTCAGCTAAAGGCATATCAAAAGTAAGCTCGACTCTTTCGGTAGTTAAATATGTTTGATTAGTTATGATTCCTCTTTTTTCAATACAAAGAGACATTATGTTTCCCACAAAATCAGATTTTGTTATAATGGAAGCCTTAATATAGGGCTCTTCAACACGATCTAATAAAGAAGGGTCAGGCAAATCAGAAGGATTATTTACAGGGATAGATTGACCTGGATTTTTTTTAATATATGCCTTATAGGAAACATTAGGAACAGTTGTTATAACAGACATTCCAAATTCTCTTTCTAAACGCTCTTGTATAATTTCTAAATGAAGCATTCCTAAGAAACCACACCTAAACCCAAACCCAAGAGCAGCAGAACTTTCAGGAGAATATACGAGAGAAGCATCATTTAATTGTAGTTTTTCCATGCTAGACCGAAGGTCTTCGTAGTCTTCTGTGTCAACAGGATAAACACCTGCAAAAACCATTGGTTTTACTTCTTCAAACCCTGAAATTGCAGATACTCCAGAATCTTTAGGGTTTGAAATAGTGTCACCAACTTTCACCTCACTAGCATCTTTAATTCCAGTAATTAGATAGCCAACATCGCCTGTTCCTACATAGGATCTAGGCTCTTGTTTTAGCTTTAATGAGCCAACTTCGTCAGCTATATACTCTTTGCCAGTAGCTATAAACTTAATTTTATCACCTGCATATATTTTGCCGTTCATTACTCTAAAATAGGTTTCTACTCCTCTAAATGGATTATAAATAGAATCAAAAATTAAGGCTTGAAGAGGAGAAGAAGAATTGCCTGTTGGGGGTGGTATCCTAGAGATAATTGCTTCCAAAATTAAAGGGACTCCTTGCCCAGTTTTGCCAGAGGCGGGGATTATATCTTCACGAGAACATCCCAACAATTCAACAATGTCATCAGTAACTTCTTCTGGACTTGCAGACGGAAGATCTACTTTATTAAGAATTGGAATAATTTCCAAATTGTTTTCTAAAGCTAAATAGAGATTTGAAATAGTTTGAGCTTGAATATTTTGAGCGGCATCAACTATTAATAAAGCTCCTTCACAAGCAGCAATAGACCGAGAAACCTCATAAGAAAAATCAACATGGCCAGGAGTATCAATAAGATTCAGTACATAACCTACTCCTTTATAAGTATAATTCATTTGAATAGCATGTGACTTTATTGTAATTCCACGTTCTCTTTCTAAATCCATATTATCGAGAAGCTGATCTTGTTTTTCTCTTTCAGAAACAGATCCTGTTGAATCAAGCAATCTATCAGCAAGAGTACTTTTGCCATGATCAATATGTGCAATAATGCAAAAGTTCCGAATATTATTCATTAAAGAATTTTCTTGTTGCAAACAAAGATATCAAAATGTATTCCTATTCGTATTCTATTTTATAAAACTTCAAAAACTCAAAGAAAGCTTTTACTTCATTTAAGCTTTTATTAATTTTGAAAAATTTTTATTGTGACTATAGGAAATATTAACCTGTCTGAGTTTCCTCTATTGTTGGCCCCAATGGAAGATGTAAGCGATCCTCCTTTCAGAGCATTATGTAAAGAAAATGGAGCAGACCTTATGTATACAGAGTTTATATCTAGCGAAGGGCTTATTAGAGATGCCGCTAAAAGTGTTCAAAAGCTTGATATATATAATAAAGAGAGGCCAATAGGAATTCAGATCTTTGGAGCAAATCTAGACTCTATGCTAGCGGCAGTAGAAATAGTTGAAGCAACAAAGCCAGACATTATTGATATAAACTTTGGATGTCCAGTAAAAAAGGTAGTTTGCAAAGGAGCTGGAGCTGGGATTTTAAAAGACATTCCTCTTATGGTTAAGCTAACCAAGGAAATGGTTAAGAAAACAAAATTGCCTATAACGGTAAAAACAAGATTAGGGTGGGATCACAACTCCATTAAAATTGTTGAAGTATCAGAAAGGCTTCAAGATGTTGGGGCAGCTGCAATAACAATCCACGGAAGGACTAGAGCACAAATGTACAAAGGAGAGGCTGATTGGAAACCAATAGCTCAGGTTAAAACCAACCCTAGAATGCACATACCAGTTATTGCAAATGGAGACATTAACACACCAGAAAGAGTTAAACAAATAAGGGATGAATATCAGCTAGATGGAGCAATGATTGGAAGAGCAGCAATTGGAAATCCATGGTTTTTTAATGAAGTAAAATCATATCTAAAAGGGGGGCAAGACTTTGTGGTTCCAAGTTTATCAGAAAGAGTTAAAGCCGCTAGAGCTCATCTTGAGATGGCTATTAAATGGAAAGGAGAAATTTTAGGAGTACTAGAAACGAGAAAACATTACTCAAATTATTTTAAAGGTATTCCAAATTTTAAATCGTATAGAAAAAAAATGGTAACATCTAATATCTCTAAAGACATTTTTGACACTTTTGATGAAATTTTAGAAAAATATTCAATCCCAATTTTGCTTTAAGGGATTGATTTAGCAATCCCCCTGGTTGCCCATGCTGATGTGATTGCTCCCAGAAATAAGACAGTGGAGATAACAATACAAATATTTTTAAAAAGCAGAGAAACAGGATATGCTAAATCAGTTCCTGGAACAAAAATAAAAGGATTATAATCTTGGACTAAGACAAGACATACCCCTAATATTGTACCTATAATTGCTCCTGAGAAGCTAATAAACAAACCTACAAGAAAAAAAATTCTTTCTATACTTTTAGGTGATGCACCCAATGAGTAAAAGAGGTTAATTTGGGAAGATTTATCTACTTTCATCATAATTAAAGCTCCAATTATATTAAACATTCCTATTATGACAACCAAAGTAAATATAAGGTAGATAGCTAAATTTTCAATTTTTATCATTTTATATATAGCAGAGTTTTTTTGCTCCCTAGACTGAAGAATCACATCATCATCAAATATTGATTTAAGGTAATTTAAAAAAGCAGGTTCAGAAAAATTTTCATTTGTATTAATTGCGATGTAAGAATAACTATCATTAGAAAAATTAAGTAAACTTTTTGCGAAACTAATAGAGCTAAAAAGATATTTTTTATCTATATCTTCACTAATTTGATATAGGCCACTTACAAAAGCAGGTTTTGAAACAAACGGAGAATCTCCAAATCTAATAGGAGTATTTTTTGGAACGGAAAGCTCTAAATAAGAAGAATAATCATAAACACCTGCATTAAGTGAGGAGGCTAATTCATAGCCAAGAACAACGGAATTTGCATCGAAGTCAATCCAATCACCAATTGCAATAAGATTATCAACAGAATTCACAGAAGTATAATCAGGATATACACCCCTAATTAATGCAGCCTGATTTTTTTCTTTTAAACTCACAAAAACCTTTTCTTCAATTACTCTAGTTGCAGAATCAATCATTGGATGAGATATGAATTGCTCCCAATTATCAGAATTAATAAATAGTGTTTTGCCTGATGAAGGTAAGATTTGAAAATCAGGATCGAACTTTTTATAAAAGGACAAACCAAAATCTTTAAGTCCATCAAAAGCACTTAAAACAATTAACAGAGATGTGGAGCAAATAATTAATACGATTAAAGAAAAAATATTTATTCTATTAACAACCGTCTTAGTGCTTTTAGAAAAAAAATATCTTTTGGCTATAATAAAAGAAAAGCTCACAGGCAGGTTATTTTTTTCCAGAAGTTAAATCCGGATTTTGAATAGGATCAATGGAATTTTTTAATGCGGATTCTATATTACGAATATAATCTAATGAATCATCTATAAAAAATGAAAGATCAGGCATTTTTCTTAATTGATTTTTCATGCGAATAGCCATAGCATGTTTTATTTTTTTCTTGTTTTCATTCAAAAGAGCTAGATAATCTAAAGCAGAACCTGTGGGATAAATGCTAAGATATATTTTAGCGAAAGCAAAATCAACAGTAACACTTACTTTTGTTATTGAAACTAAAATATTTTTCATACCCTCTTTAATCAAAGTTTCTTGTAACATTTTAGCCAATTCTTTTTTAATTAGAGTGGAAACTTTTCTTTGACGAGGACTTTGACTATTCATTTAGCAAAACTAAGCATAATTTAATGGATTAATATTAAAAGGATTGAGCTGATAAAGTTTTTAATAAGGATTCATTTTAAAAACTTTCAAAAGAGAACTAAAAATTCTTTAAATTTGCCGAATGTGTTTAAAACTATAAAGAGTATTTAAATCATAAAACATATTTAAAGGCAAAATTTGATGAGCAAAAAACCAACAGTAGAATTAAAGCTCCCTATACTAAAGAACATGGAACTTGTTGCAACCCAAACAGCTGAAGTTGTTTCAAGGCATATGGAACTATCTGAAGAAAAGGCAGGAGAAATCTCCATGGCTCTTATAGAGGCCTGTATTAATGCATTTGAGCATTCTGAAGCTAAAAGCGAGATATATATACATTTTTTGATTGACGATGAAACATTAACAATAAAAGTAATTGATAAAGGAAAGGGATTTGATTCTTCAAAAATTAAAATACCCAATATTGAAAAAAAATTAGCATCTTCTGAACCTAAAAGAGGATGGGGTATTATGCTTATAAAAGAATTAATGGATTCTGTGGATTTTGAGTCAGACCATACAGGAACTACATTAACAATGGTTAAAAAAAAGAACACAAATGAATAAAATAACTAACGTTGAAAAAATTGGAAGCGTGGTTGTTATTTCTACTGAAGGATATCTTAACAAAGATCTTGGTGAAGAAATACAAAATGCAGCTCAAGAACATATAAAAACTGGAACAAAATCTTTTCTAATTAATTTAGAGCGTTCAAATATTGTTAATAGCATTGGAGCATCTATATTAATTGAACTTATCGAAGAACTTCAAGAAATCGAAGGAGACCTTGCCTTTTGTGAATTAGCTCCAATTATTGAAAAAACCTTCAAGATAATGGGGTTAACAAAATATTGTAAGACTTATTCTTCACAAGAGGAGGCTATAGAGAGTATGTCATAATAAACATATTCATTTTGGACCCTTTTCATTTTACTTATAATAAATCCTTCAAGGAAAAGCTTGATTTTTTAAAATCCCAGAAAGAATTAAAAACCCTACAAATCAGTTTTTGGTCAAGAAAAAGAAATTTTAAATCAATTGATTTATTTCATTTTTTTGATAATGATTATATAGATAAAAACACAGACATTGTAAGAGATATTCAAGAGATTAAATCTAGCAGCTCAATATCAAAAAATTTACCGAAAGAATTCAAATTTGGAACTGCAAAAAAAGCATTTTTATTCCCTATTAACACTAATAATAAAGTAATAGGAGCAATATTTCTTCCATTTTTAACCCCTCCTTCTCCTTATAATTATTCATTAATTGAAAATTTCAAAAATCAAATTGAACATTATTTAACCTCTAAAGATTTTGAGAAGAAATTATCAAAAGCAAATAAAGAATTAAATCATAAGTTACTTGAAATAGAGTCTTTAATTGATATTACAGAGATAATTAATGATCAAGAAGAAATAAAACAAAACTTATTTGAAAACATCCTAGCAACAATGCTTTCTATTCTTAATTCTTCAAAGGGGATGATTTTACTGAAAGATGAAAAATCAGGGTTTTTTAATGTTATTTCACAGCTAAACATATTAAACGAGGAGTTGCCAAAAAAGATTATTCGTATTACAAAAGGAATTTTAAAAGAACTAAATGATGAAAAACAATCAAAAATAATAGATAAACCTCATCTTTATGAACTCCTTAAAGCATCATCAAAAAACAGTATAGTAAGCCCGATTATTTCTGAAAATAAAATTGTTGGAGTTATAATTCTTTTTGACAAGGAGAGCAGAAAGGGGATAATCCGCTTTAATCAACAAGACCTTAGACTTTTTGATAGTTTGACTAAGAAGGTAAGCCTGGCATATGATAATATTAGATTAATTGATTCTTTAAAAAGCTCAAATAAACTAGTGCAGAACATAATGTCTTCAATCACAACAGGAATAATTATGATAAATATTTTAGGTGAAATTGAATTTGTAAACCAGTCTGCTGAAAAAATTTTTGGTAGGGATGATATTATAAATAACCATTATTTTATGGTTTTTCAAAAGAATCCTGAACTAATAGACAAAATCCAGAAGGCTGAAATAGATAATGAAATTATTTATGAAGACAACTTTAAAATAATTGACAAAGATGAAAAATCAATAGAAATTAATTTAACCCTTTCCCCAGTTTATGACGAACAAAATGAAAGATCAGGAATTGTTTTTTCTTTTGAAGATCTTTCCAGCATAAACAAAGTTAAATCAACATTTAAAAAATATGTTTCAGAAAACATTGTTGACGAATTGCTTCAAGACGATAAATCCCTTGAGCTTGGTGGTTCTCAAAACGAAGTATGTGTTCTTTTTTGTGATATAAGAGGGTTTACTTCTTTATCTGAAAAAATGAAACCAACGGAAGTTGTTTATCTATTAAACTCATATTTTCAAACCATGATTGATGTAGTTTTTTCTCATAACGGAACTTTAGATAAAATAATCGGAGATGAATTAATGGTTTTATATGGCGTGCCTTTAAGAACTAAAAATGATTCTCAAAGTGCTGTAGATTCAGCAATTGCAATGCTGCAAGCTCTTAATAAGTTTAATAAAGTAATTGAAAAAGAAAACCTCCCTAAACTACATGTTGGTATTGGAATAAATTATGGTAAAGTTGTATCTGGCAATATTGGTTCTGAAAGGCAAATGAATTATACTGTAATAGGTGACGCTGTAAATCTTGCCGCAAGACTCTGTTCACATGCTAAAGCAGGACAGATTGTTATTTCTAAAAGTGTATTTGAAAAATTAGAGAATTCAAAAGGATTTAAAAAACAACAAGCTGTTAATGTAAAAGGGAAATCAAAACCAATAGATAATTGGATTTATAAGGAAAATTAAGCTGCTTTTTTAACTACCACAATAGTAATATCATCGGGATTCATATTACCTTTTGCCCAATCATCAGACAAGTCAACTAAAGCGTCTTTTATTTCTTCTGCACTTCGTTCCGCATTCTTCTCTATACAATCGTAAACCTTTTTATAATCTAATAAATCATTTGTAGGGTTTGGAAGCTCAGGAAGACCATCTGAAATCATTACCATTACATCACCAGGCTTAAACTCTTTTTTTACTCCATCAAATTTTTCACTTTCAATGCCTCCTAGAGGAAGATTAGGAACTAATATTTCTTCTACTTTTTTCGACTTAGAAGAAAAATAATAAGTAGGGGGCATAGCAGCTGAACTAAGCTGAACAACATTTTTATTAAATTTAGCTACACTTAAACTCATTCGAAGCCTACCAAAATTAACCCTTTTAACAATTCTATTTAATTGGCCTAAAATTTTTGAAGGCTCTCCCATAGGCACACCATAAAGACCAGCTTTTGTAACAGAAACCATAATTCCAGAGATTACACCATGGCCAGTTGCATCACCACAAATTGCATAGAAATATTCTCCTTCTTTATAAAAGAAATCATAATAATCCCCACCTATTTCAGTTGCAGATTTTAAATAGGTGCTTATTTCGAATCCATCTACCGAGGGTAAAACTTTTGGCAATAAACTATTTTGGAGTTTTCTAGCTTCCTCAAGCTCTTGAGATTTTCTTTCTCCCTCCATTTTTTCTTTTGTCTTTCTTTCTTTATATCTCACAAACAGAGTAATTGAAAGAATTAATAGGATTATATATGCAATTATTGATTCAACTCTAATCCACCATGGAGGAGCGTTATAAATTTTAATAGGGATAGAATTCGCACTTCTAAGGCCATTTCCATTAATCGCAAAAAAACTTAATTCAGAGGTGTAATAAGGCAATGCGTTTAATTGAATTTTATTGTTATAGCCATTTTTAATTATATCTTTTTCATTCTCAGTTTTGGATATAAAATATTGAACTTGATTAAATTTATATGGTTGATCAGGAAAAAGATCAACTATTAGTGTTTTAGTTTTATAGTCAATATTAAAGACACCATTTTCATAAGGAATAACAGAGCTGTTATTAAATTCATCGATTCCTATAGCATTAAAAACAGAGATTCTAAAATCCTCTTGTTTATCTTTTAATGAGCTTATTGAAAAAGACTGTATAGACTCTTTGCCAGAAATAAATATATTATTTCCAAATTTATGTAAAGACTCTTTATGAAAAAGATCAGCAATTAATCCATCTTCTGAGTTAATGTTTTTTATAAGACTACCTTCAATAAAGTTTATACCAGTTCCAGATTGAATAAAAAGCCTGCTAGGGGTATTTAAAAAATCATAAACATTATTGGAAAGCAAACCACTATTAACATCTAGGTTAGAAAACCTTTCACTTGCTAAATTATACTTAAATAATCCAGACCCAATAGTTCCAATGTATAATTCATTTTCTTCAGCGTTGTACATTAGTTTTGTAGGTGTAGACGAGGCAAGAGTAGTTTTGGAATCACCATTATATTTGAAGTTCCTTTTAAAAGAGTTAAAGTTTTTTTCATAAAGCATTAGTCCTGATTGACTATTTGTTACAAAAAGAAGACCACCTACTTTTTCCATATCATTAAATCCTCTAGGAACATCTTTGTTTAAAAGCTCATTGTAATCATAGAAAATAATTTCTGAAGTCTCTTGATTAGATTCACTAATTAGATTTAATGGAATTTCAAATACACCATCAGAATGGGATGCATAAACTATATCATGAATGTTTTTTAAATTATTTACGGATAAATTTTTAAAATCAATTTTTGATAAAACATTAGAACGAAAACTTTGTTTATCTAGATTAAAAACAGATAGGTTGTCTTTTGCGATTAAAACAAATTCTCCTTTTGTTTCAAAAACCATTTCGGAAAAATCATATCGATAATTCTTTTTAAAAGTTGTTCTTTTTTCGTCATTAATATAAACACCAGCTTCAATAGTGTTATTATAGATATTAACATATTGGTTGTTATAGGTGTAAAAAAAGTCAGAGCTTTTAAAACTATTCAATTGAATTACTGAGGTAAATTGTTTTTGGATAGTTTTAACTCCTTGATTAGTGCCAATATAAATCTCATTATTATTATAACGAACAGAATTAATTACCCCATCAATATTATAAATAACTTTGTTTTCATAATTATAGTCTGTTTGTTTAATTTCTGAAGACCCCTTTTTCCAAAATAAAAATGTATTATCAGTAACGGTTATATTATTCCCAATAGAAATAATTTTATTTTTTATTTCATTAAAAGCAGGCACCCCATCTTCCATCACCAACTCATAATCTTGATTTTGTGTACTTAAAACTGGAGGGTTTTCACCAATTGATATGAAAGAGGTTATTTCTGAAGAGGGAGAAAAGATTTTTTCAAAACTAGATTTTTCTTTATCAAAAACCACGACTTCATTTGGACTAGCTATTATTATATAATCACCTATAGCCTTTAAGCCAATTAAATCATTGCTGGTTAAGGTTGACTTATTTCCCTTGAAATAACGCTTAAAAGTCTTAAGCCTTTTGTCATAAATATTAAATCCATTTAATGTTGAAATATAAACTTTTGACTCCTCAGAAACAATAATAGTATTTTTATTACTATTACTAAGATTAGAAGTTGAAATTGAAAGAGGGTTTAATGGATCAAATGTAAAATGACCTTCAATTTCAAATAAATTGTTTAATAAATAATAACCTGAATTTTCTGTTGAAATCCAAAAACTTCCATTTGTTGGATCCTCTATAACAGATGTTGGCCGAGAGGCAAAATTTATTTGCCTAAAACTAAATTTATCAGAATCAAAAACA
>TARA_B100000686_G_scaffold102156_1_pt1 | contig 57967 bp, 61 predicted proteins | sample TARA_B100000686 | Tara Oceans TARA_B100000686 (sample SAMEA2622733) | marine metagenome | biome: marine biome (ENVO:00000447); feature: marine epipelagic mixed layer (ENVO:xxxxxxxxx); material: "saline water (ENVO:00002010), including plankton (ENVO:xxxxxxxx)" | depth 150 m
CAATTCTTTTTCAAAAGAAAAGAACATTACGCAATAGAGCAAATAAACTTTTAAAGATTCTAGAAAAAAAACAAAAATCCAAGGCCACTTTTTTTATAATAGAAACAATTGGTCAGGTAGGTGGAGGAACGATGCCATCTACTAAACTAGAAAGTTATAGTTTAGTAATTCAAACAAAAAATAAAAGTCCTGATATTTTTTCAAAATATCTTCGTAAAAATAAAAATCCAGTAATAGCAAGAATTAAGGATGACAAGATTTACTTAGATATGCTTTGTGTCAAAGATGAAGACCTGAAATTATTACAACAAACTATTGAAGAAGCACTTTCAATGACTTAGGCTTTACAAAAAAAGAGAATTTAGTGGCTACTGTCAAATCTCATGGCGTGAAAATTGATTATGAAATTTTAAATCCAGAAGGAAAAGGTATTCCTGTTTTTTTTATTAGTGGTCTAGGAGGAGTTAGAAATTCATGGGAAAAACAATTATCTTCTTTCGTGTCTAGAGGACCTGTAATCCTACATGATCACAGAGGAACTGGAAAAAGTGATAAACCTTCTGGAGTATACAGTGTAGAAAAAATGGCCGAAGATATTATCTCTATCATGGATGAACTTTCGATAAAAAAAGCACATATGGTAGGAACCTCTACAGGCGGCGCGATAATACAAATTTTATGTATTAAATTTGGAAATAGAATTCAAAGTGGAGTAATAGCTAGTTCTTGGCCTAAGAGCGATCCTTATTTTATTCGTCAATTTGAGGTTAGAAAGGAGATTCTACTCAATATGGGATGGAAAACACATAATCGTCTTTCATCTTTCACTTTATATAGCCCAGAATTTTTTTCAAATAATTATACAGAAATAGAAGAAAATGAAAAAAACCAACTTATAAATATGCCCCCTAAAGAAATAATGGCTGAAAGAATTGACTGTATTATCAAACACGACCAATTAGAAGAACTACCGAAAATCAAAAATCCTATCTTAGTCTTAGTTGGAAGAGAGGATTTTGTTACACCAGTATATTACTCTGAAAAAATCGCATCCTTGATACCTAATTCTGAATTAAAGATTTTTGATAAAGGTGGTCACTTTATCTATCTGACTTATCCAAATGAATTTAACAATACAGTTCTTGGTTTTATTAATCGAAATGAAATTTTTTAACACCTCGAGAGATCATTACTTTGGATAACCAAGTCATTATTGGTACAGCAGGTCATATCGATCACGGAAAAACATCACTAGTTCGCTCACTAACAGGTACAGAAACAGATCGTTTAAAAGAGGAAAAAGAACGCGGAATAACAATAGATCTTGGTTTTGCAAAGTTTAACTTTGATGAAATTAATGCAGGTATAGTTGATGTCCCTGGTCACGAACGATTCGTAAAAAATATGCTTGCGGGTATTGGTGGTATAGATTTAGTTATGCTGGTAATCGCCGCAGATGAAGGAGTAATGCCACAAACAAGAGAACATTTATCAATTTGTGAATTACTAGGTGTGAAAAATGGTCTTATCGTAATCACAAAATCAGATCTTGTTGAAAAGGAGTGGATTTCTTTAGTAGAAGATGATTTAAAAGAATTTGTAAAGGGAACATTTTTACACGAAAAACCCATCCTTAAAGTATCCTCTGAAACTGGAGAGGGTATAAGTGAATTGAAACAGACATTAAACAATCTAATTTCTCAAGTTAATCCTAAGGATCAGAATGGTGTTTTTCGAATTCCAATAGATAGAGTTTTTACGATGCATGGCTTTGGAGTTGTCGTAACCGGTACGCTTTTCAGTGGAAAAGTTAAAACTGGTCAGACGATTCAAATATATCCGACTGAGAAACACGCAAAAATAAGAGGAATGCAGGTCCATAGTGAATCAGTAGACAAATCTACTGCAGGATTTCGAACTGCAATCAATATACAAGGAATTGAAAAAACTAAATTAGAAAGAGGATATGTATTAGGATTTCCTGAAGAAATGCATTCGACTTACATGCTTGATGTAACTTTAAAACTACTTGAAAATGCATCTAATCCTCTCAAAAATCGCGCACGTATTCGATTTCATTCTGGAACTGTAGAAGTTATGGGAAGAGTAATTATTTTAGAAAAAAACTTTGTAAATCCAGGAGATAAAACTTTTGCACAAATAAGACTGGAAAAACCAATTACAGTTCTTCCAAGAGATCGTTTTGTAATTAGGAGTTATTCACCTATGACTACTATAGGAGGTGGTGAAATTTTAGATGTAGACCCTCCAAAATTAAAAAGAATGAAAAAAGAATCTAAATCTAGATTCGAATTTTTTGAAAAAAGCTCGGATAGAGAACGATTGAAAAAAATAATTGAAGAAAATGGTTTTTCTGGTTCGGGCATAAATCAACTTTCAGGAAGAGTTCCACAAACAATTGATAAAATACGCTCATTGATTTTTGAATTAAGAGAGGCAAAAGAAATATTAATTATAGATTTAGACACGGGACTTTCAATTGAGAAAAATGAGTTTGAAAAATTCAAAAAGGATTTAGAAAGTGAAATTAAAAATTATCACAAAAATAACCCCCTGAAATCGAGTGCGCCCAAAGAAGAAATTAGAAGTAGATTGGGAAAAATTAATGAGAAGATTTTTTCTATGGCGTTAGAAGATTTAAAAAGAATTGGCTCTATTAATGAGGATCAAACAACAGTTAAAACATCTTCACACTCTATAGTCCTAGATAAAGAGCAGAAATTATTATCTAAAAAAATTGAAAATATTTTTTTAGATGCTAAATTTCAACCACCATCTTTAAAAAATCTTCTCTTAGATGAAAAAATAACGGAAAATAAGCTAAATGAAATTGTTCAGATTTTAGTTGCAGAGAAGAAGTTGATTCTTTTAAAAAAAGATTTGATTTTTCATTCAAAATCTCTTGATAATGCACGTTCAGCATTAGAAGCCTTTATTCAAAGTAATGACGAAATTACAGCATCTGAATTTCGTGATCTGTTAGGAATTTCTAGAAAATTTGCGATACCAATACTAGAACATTTTGACATTATGAAAATAACTGTCAGGGTGGGAGATAAACGAATAATTAAAAGATAAACCAAATGGAAAAAAAATTTGAAAAGGTAAGGAAAGATATTTCTGCTTTAGAAAAGCAAATCTATTTAAATTGGGGAGGTGCGGGCCCTTCCCCAAAATTAATTGTTGATAAGATTGCAACTTTCTTAAAATGGGAATCCAAAATTGGGCCATTCCATCCAAAAGTTAGAGAAGAAACTTTAAAAATCAAACAAACTTTACGAAACACAATTGCTAAAGTTTTCCAATCATCCGCAGATGAAATTGCTATTACTGACAATACAACTTCTGGAATCAATATTGCCGCTTCTGGAATTGATTGGAAAAAGTCTGACGAAGTAATCGTTGCTAATGAAGAACATCCAGGAGGTTTTCTACCTTGGTTGGTCTGGGCGAAAAGAAAAAATATTAAAGTAAAAATTATGGAGGTTGGAGAAACAGACGAACAATTAATCAATAATCTAAATGGTTTAATAACAAAATCTACAAAAGTTTTATGTATAAGTCACATCTCATGGCTCTCTGGGAAGATGTTCCCCATTCAATTAATTTCGAAGATATGTAAAAAATATAATATTTTACTTGTTGTAGATGGAGCACAATCTATAGGACAAAAAGAAATTAATATTCCAAGTACGGGGGCGGATATTTATACTATTTCTGGACAAAAATGGCTCATGGGACCTCAAGGAACAGGAGCACTATATATAAGAAAAAGAAAATTAAAAAATATTCTATTATCAAGAGCAGCATATGGAACTGCGAGAATAAAAAATCTTAACAAACTATCTTTTACTCCATTTTTAACAGCAAAAAAATTTGAAAGTGGAACTATGAATATGGGACTTATTTCTGGTCTGATAGAAAGTATAAATCTATTCTACAAACTTGACCCATCTAAAATAGAAAATCGAATTAAGACGCTGACAGAAAAACTGATTGAATTGATACAAAACCGAGAAAGAATTCAATTTCTTTCGCCAATTGAAAAAATTCAGTCTGGAATTGTTTCTTTTTCTATTGAAGGTATTCAATCTTCTGAAATTGTAGAACTTCTTCTAAAGAAGAAAATTGTTTTACGAGAAGTTGAATCATCTCCTTCTTCGGTTAGAATTTCAATCCATTACGTAAATACGGAAAAAGAAATTGAAAAAATTGCCTCTGCTATAAATGAAATTTCGCATTAAAAAAGGGCGGCTAGAAAAACTCACCGCCCTAATATTGTATTAGTAGTTAAAATCAGTTCATTTTAATAGAAAGTTCGGTTTTTCCACTAGTCTTAACTGTTACCATTTGTTCTTTTTTCCCAAGTTTTTCATGCCATACTTTAATTTTATATTTTCCAGCAGGAACATCTGATATTTCAAATTTTCCACTATTCCCTGTTACGGTAATATAGGGATGTTTAGAAACTGCAACATATCCGACCATCCAATTATGAACATCACATGTTATTTTTACCACTCCTGGTTTTGAAAAGAATCTCTTGCTCATTTTCAATTTTTTCTTAAATTTTGGCTGTGCAATATTCGCAGTTTTATTTCCTGTTTTTCCAGGATAGGTATGAATATTGTGAAGAATTTTATCACTATTTTTAATAGTCAATTTTCCTTTCACTTTCATTACAACTACCCTAGGCAGATAAATACATCCCTTCTGATCTATTACAACTTTTTTCATTTTCTTGGACCACTTCTTTTTTTTCTTTACTCCTTCGATAGAAACTACTGCATACTGAACTCCACCGTTTTGAACAAGAAGACTTTGATCATAAATAGCTTTCTTTGCACATACTTTCTTATCTTTGTTCACAGAAAGTTTCTTTGCACTGGGAACTTTACCATCAAATTTGATAACACCAGCAACAGTACCAGCACTCACTAAACCTATTTGTGAAAAAAAGAAAATCGCCGATAGTAGAAAGAAGAAACTACGAGTAAAAATCTGCATTTCCATTACCTTTCAAATTAAAATCAAAAAAAAGAACAATTAACATGATTCTAAACAACTTATAAAAAGATTCAATAGTTAATGAAACATAATTCTTATTTCTACATCCTTTTATAATTTGTTATTCATAAGTAGAATACATGTAGAAAAATAACATTTTGAATTATGGGGTAAAAAATGTCAGGAGGAAAAACAAATATTAAAGTCCCAGAAACTTTGGAAGGTTGGGCAATTTTGCATAAAATTTACAAGGTAAAATGGGATGAATGGAAATTAAATTCTGATGTTAAATTGGTAGACCAACTTTGCCAAAGCATAGAAATGTATAACAAATTAGAAAGTGGTCAATCTGCTGTCTTTTCAATTATTGGACATAAAGGGGATTTGCTATTTTTGCACTTTCGAAAAACACTCGATGAATTAAATGAGCTTGAAAGATATCTTAACAAATTAGAAATTTTTAAATACATGGAAGAAACTACTTCATATGTTTCTTTTCTAGAACTAGGTCTTTATGAAATGACTTTAAAATTGCATAAAAGATTTTCTGACGAAGGTATCAAACTCGGGACTGAAGAATGGAATGAAAAATGGAAGTTAGCACTTGAATCAGAAAAAGAAAGAATGCTTGGTAGATTATATATGGATATCCCTGACGAAAAGTATCTTTGTTTCTATCCTATGAATAAACTAAGAGGAGAAAAGAAAAACTGGTATGCATTAGATATTCAAGAAAGACAAGCATTAATGAGAGAACACGGTTTCGTTGGAAGAAAATATGCAGGAAAAGTCAAACAAATTATTACGGGCAGTATCGGGTTTGATGACTGGGAGTGGGGAGTATATCTTTTCTCGCAAGATCCACTTGTATTCAAAAAATTAATCTACGAAATGAGATTTGATGAGGCAAGTATTTGGTATGCAGAATTTGGTCCTTTTTACATAGGACTTAGAAAAGAATTAAATGAAATGTCAGATTTTTTTAAACCCATTCCTTATTAACAAAGATTAATGAAAAAAATTCTTATTGCTGGTTGTGGTTACGTAGGTAATGAACTTGGAGAAAGACTAAGTTCACAGGGACATGAAGTATGGGGTATTAAAAGAAAAATTAATTCAATTCATCCATCTATTCAATCAATTTCTGCTGACTTAAGTAAAAAAGACACCTTGCAAATTCTTCCAAAAGAAATTGATTATGTTTTTTATATGCCATCTCCCAGGGCGAGAAACGAAAATGTGTATAACAATGTTTTTCTTAAAGGCATCAGAAATTTAGTTGAACGTATGGAAGAAAATAAATATAACATTAAAAAGATTTTTTTCATTTCAAGTACTTCTGTATATGCACAAAATTCTGGAGAATTGATAGACGAAAAATCTACAACAGAACCAAAATCTTCTACAGCAAAGATAATTCTCCAAACAGAAAATTATATTCTGAAAAATTATGCTAAAACTACTATTGTAAGATTTTCTGGTATTTATGGACCTGGGCGAACACGATTTTTAAATAAAATAATTAATGAGGGCAAAACGTTTGCACATAATCGATATACCAATAGAATTCACAGAGATGATTGTGCAAAAGCACTAATTCACTTAATGAATTTACCAAATTGTGAAAAAATCTATCTCGTTTCAGACAATGAACCAGCAGATCTTACTGAATTAGCAAGATGGATTGCAGAAAAAAAAGGATTAAAAAATGATGGACTTGAATACTTAACAAAAATCCCATTTATTAAAGCTAAATCAAATAAAAGATGCTCAAATAAAAAATTAATAAATTCAGGATATAAATTTTTATTTCCAAGCTTTCGTGAAGGATACAGCGGAATGATTTAGTTTCTTTACTTACTCAAATCTAATAATATACTTATATCTTTTCTCAGTTTATCTAATTCTTCCTTCTTATTACTCATATAATATCCTCGAACTCTCAGTTCTGTATCAATTAATACAAAACGAAAACTATGCAAAATACTTATTTTTTTCTCATGATTTGGATGATGCGCATATGCATTCGGTAAAAAACGATGTTTATATAACAAATCGAAAAAAGAAGCCATTTTTTTCTTTTTTTTATATAAAGCAATATCTGCACTTAATCCAAGTCCAGATTTAACTAAATTATTAATTTCCGTTTTTTCTCCTGTAAGAAAAAACCATTTTTCAAAATTTGCATTAAACAGTTTTCCATATTTTTGGAGTACATTTGAAGTATCATATTTAGGATCTATAGTTACAGAAAACTGTGAAAAGAGTTTTTCCTTTAAAAACTCTTTTTGTAATTTTGACATTTCAATTGATTGCATAGGACAAGTATCATCACACCGGGTAAAGATTAAATCTCCAACCCAAATTTTTCCTTTTAAATTTTTCTCCGTAAAAATAAGATTTGACTGATCTATGAGAGAAAAATTAGAAATTTCTTTAAAAGTGGGAAGAAGACTATTTTTCTGTTCACATCCAACGACTAAAAAAAATAGAAAACACAAAAAAACGTATGAGAAAAAAAAATTTTTCTTTTTTATATTTTTTCGCAATTTAAATGCCTTCCTTAGTACTTCTATGTCGGTGAATGTTCATTGAAACTAAAAGAGCAATGAAACACAAAAATGAGAAAAACAAAAATGTTTTCTGAACTCCGTAAGCCTCTGCAACTAATCCTGCAATTAAAGGTGATAAAATAGAAGCAACTTCATTGACACTATATAATAATCCAATTGAACTGGCTCTATTCTCCTCTTCTACGACTTTCGTGGCTACTGACAAAATAAGGCCTTGCGTAGGATTTAGGGTCCCACCAAGTAAAATAATAAATATGAAAGTTAAAAAAATTGAAAGATTAGATGATAAAAATGCTAATGACATAGAAGCAATGATCATCATCAAAGAAATATATAATGTTTCACGATCTCCTTCTGCAATCTTCCCCCAAAAAATAGCGCTAACAGTTCCTACTAAAAAATAGAGTGTTAGAACCCACCCTATAGAGGTGACATTAAAACCAAGACTTTCTGCAATCCAAATAGGCAAAAATGTCATAATTCCTCTAAGACCCATCACTCGACAACTTGATAATAAAAGAATAAACATTAATATTTTATTATGAAATAATTGAGAAAATGTTCTCTTTACCTCATTCTTTAATTGTTTCTTCTCTCTAGAAAAATCAGTAAAACTAAACCAAATAACTAAGGAAAATATAACTCCAGGAAGAACAAAAAACTGAACCGCAGTTTTCCAATCACCAAAATAATATGTTAACCAACCAACTAGAACAGGAGTAAAAATACTGCCAAAATCTCCACCTGCCTTAAAAATACTCATATGAAAAGAAAGTTTTTTTGTCGCTTCCCTTGCAAGTAAAGCTACAGCAGGAGGATGGTAAGCAGAACTGCCAATTCCACTAAGAAAAACCAAAAAAAGCAAAACAAAATATGATTCAAGAAAACCAAAGAAAATTAAGGGTATTGCGCTAATGACAAGGGATAGACATAAAATAAGTTTATGCCTATTTAAGTAATCTGCAAAAAAAGAAATAGGAAATTGAAAGATGCCACACGCAAATGAATAAGTAGATACAATTAATCCAGTTTCAAAATAACTCAATTTAAAATCAAGTAGTATAAGAGGCAAAATCGGAGTCAGAACCCTAGCATAGACTGAATTGACGGCATGACTACCAGACAATAAAAAAACACTTTTAAGATAAGAAGATTCCATAATATTGAATTTTCTGGAAGAGAAAACGAACTTCATTAAATCAATTTCAAATTAAAAAAATGGTGCCACGGGGCGGAATCGAACCACCGACACGAGGATTTTCAGTCCTCTGCTCTACCGACTGAGCTACCGTGGCACACAAAAACTTTTCAAAATCATCAAAAAAAGATTAGTGTTCAAAAAACAATTTTAGGTCCAGCAAAATACAGCGTCAAGCACAGATAAAATTAAAGTATTTAAAAATTAACATTGCAAATAATACTTCTTTCAATCAAATTATGAAATTAGTCTCGAACAAAAAATTTAACCTAAAAAAGGACGAATATTTTTGAGTAAAAGAATTCTACCCTTAGGAAAAATGGATCATGTTCTGTTAAAAGAATTATTAAATGATCTTCAAGGTCATCCTCGTCTTGTAGTAGGACCAAAGGTTGGAGAAGATTCAGCCGTAATCGACTTTGGGGATAAATATCTTGTAGCAAAATCAGATCCAATTACATTTACCGAGGAAAAAATAGGATGGTATGCAGTTCATATTAATGCCAATGATATCGCTTGTATGGGAGCTGAACCTAAATGGTTTCTCATTACTCTTTTGATGCCAGAGGGTAAAACTTATAAATCCACAATAAAAAAGATATTCAAAGATATCAAAAGAGCCTGTAATGAACTTGGTGTAATTTTATGTGGGGGTCACACTGAGATAACAAAAGGTTTAGAACGCCCAATTTTGTGTGGCCAGATGCTTGGTGAAGTTAAAAAAGATGATCTTATACAAGGCTCTAAAGCCAATAAAGGTGATTCCATACTAATGACCCAAAAAATTCCCATAGAGGGAACTGCAATTTTAGCTAATCATAAAAACAAAAAGTTACTTAATACAATAGATAATAAATTACTTAAAAAAGCACAGGGATTTTTAGAAAAACCTGGAATCAGTGTTGTAAAAGCAGCTATTACGGCAGCAAAAACAGGTCATATACATTCTATGCATGATCCTACAGAAGGTGGACTAGCAACTGGAATCCATGAACTTGCTCTTGCTTCAAATTTAGGAGCTTTAGTCAACTATGAACTAATTCCAATCTATAAAGAAGGATTAGAAATCTGTAAAGCATTGAATCTTAATCCTTTAGGATTAATTACTTCTGGTACTCTTCTTCTAACCACAAGTGAAGAAAATGAAGAAAAAATTATAAAAACACTCAAGGATATAAATATAAAGACAACTAGAATTGGTAAATTAGTTGATAAAAGATTTGGCAAGAAAATAATGGTAGGAAACAAAACTAATAATTTGCCATTTTTTCAAATGGATGAAATATCCAAAATAATATAAGAAAATATCCTATGGAGAAATAAAGTGAATATTGGAGTTTTACTCGATTTTGATGGAACTATAACAAAACCTGTTTTTAACTGGCCGGCAATGAAAAGAGAAATGAATCTTCCAAATGAAGATGTTTCCATTTTAGATTATATCTCCAGTGCAAACCGAAAAGATGCCATTAGGGTAGAAGAAATTCTCGAACGTTACGAAATAGAAGCAGCTCTTAAGGCTGAATTAAATGATGGAGCTAGTGATTTGATTAATTTCTTAAAAGACAAACAAATTCCACATGCTATTGTTACCAATAATGCAAAAAGACATATCTCAAAAATGATGGAAATTTTGAATCTTGACTTTAAAAAAATAGTGACGAGAGATGTAGGGTTTTGGAAACCAGATCCTGTACAGGTTATTGCAGGTGCAGATTTAATTGAAATTCCAGCACCTCAGTGCCTTTTTATAGGTGATGGACAATACGATATGTATGCAGCAACTAAAGCAGGAATGATTGCTATACATCTCTCAAAGTCAAAAAAATTTGAGTGCGACTATCAAATTGAAAATCTAATTGATGCAATTCCTATAATTTCTAGTTTTCTAAATAGATTTTAAATTTAAAATAAACTTGAAGCTGACAGCTTAGTGATATTAATAAAACTATCTGGGAAAAGGCCTAGATAAAGGGTCATAGACAAGAGAATGACTAAAGTACAGATTAATGAGGTAGCACGTGAAAATTCAAAAGGAACATTAGGGTCCTTTGCAGGTTCCATGAACATTACCATAATAACTCGTCCATAATAGTACATAGAAATTGCACTTGTGAGAATTCCAATTACTGCTAACCAATAAAATTCATTTTGAATTGCTGCAGCAAAAAGATATAACTTTCCTACAAAACCCGCAGTTGGAGGTATTCCAGCTAACGAAAGAAGAAAGACTACAAAGCACATTCCAAACCAGGGATGGGATTGGCCTAATCCACGCCAATCTTCAATCTGATCTCCTCTTTTTCCTTCTTGACACATCCAAATTAACATTCCAAAAGCACCTAAATTTGTAAACAAATAAATTCCTAAATAAAACAATACTGAACTTACATTAAAATCACTGAAAATATATTTCCCATTATTAATTGAAAAGCATGAGACAAAACCCATCAGGATATAACCTGCATGGCTCATACTTGAATACGCTAGCATACGCTTTAAATTCTTCTGAGCAATTGCAGCGACATTACCCCATATCATGGTTGCAGCAGCTAAAACCCAAAAAAGAACAGTCCATCTTGTACTCAAAGTAGGTAAAACAATAATAAAAAGTCGAACCATAACTGCCATCGCCGCCGCCTTTACAGCAACAGACATAAATGCAGTTACAGTTGTTGGAGCTCCAGTGTATGCATCAGGTAACCACATATGAAAAGGAGCAAGCGCCATCTTAAATGCAAAACCACCAACTAGTAATATAACTGACAAAATTAAAACTGGCTGGGATACTACCGCATTTACATTAGAACTAGAAAGAGCCTTAGAGATAGCTGTAAATGATGTAGAACCGGTGTAACCGTATAGTAATGCGATACCATACAATAAAATTCCAGACGCAAAGGCACCCATCAAAAAATATTTAAAACCTGCTTCTCTACTCAATACATCGTTTCTCATAAATGCAACTAAAACATAAATGCTTATGCTCATCGTTTCTATACCAAGATATAAAGTCATCAGATCATTAGCTGAGACTAAAACCAACATCCCAAAGACGGAAAAAAGAAGCATGGCATAAAATTCACCGTAATTAATTTTTTCAACTTTCAGATAATCAATCGACATCAAAACTGTAAGTGCAGCACAAACTAAAATAGTAGATTTCAAGAAAACACTGAAATTATCAACTATATAAAAATCACTAAAGGTAGTTTTTGGTCCAACTCCCCACTGAGATAAAGTAAAATAAAGGACTATAATTATTCCAATCAAACTAATAGAACCAACTAGAGACTTTTTCTCTAATGAAACAAATAGATCAAATATAAGAACAATTCCTATAAGAATAGCAAGACTAATCTCAGGAAAGGCCAGTGAAAATAATATGTCTGGTATAACTACTTCCGGCATAATATTTAAGACTCCTATGGACTAAAATCTTAGTTTTTAACAGATACCTTTGAAATACGTTCTTGTATAATTACAACGTTTTTACTCGTTTGACTCTGATCCACAATTTTCACAACTCTTTTAAGACTAGCCTCCATCTTATTTATAAAAGGTTTAGGATAGAGACCAATCCAAAACATTAAAATAACTAAAGGAGCTAGATAAAGAATCTCTCTTAAATTACAATCTGGAATATTTTCATTTTTTGGATTTTCCAATTTTCCAAAAAATACTCTTTGAAATAACCACAGCATATAAGCGGCACCAAGAACAATTCCAATCACAGCAAATGCGGCGTAAATATAACTTTTCTTAAATGCACCAATTAGGATTAAGAATTCACCTACAAATCCATTTAACCCAGGCAATCCTATACTACTCAACATTGTTATAGCAAAAATTACGGTAAATATTGGCATTTGCTTTGACAGTCCGCCGTATTCAGAAATTTCGCGTGTGTGTCTTCTTTCATAAACAACTCCAACAAGTAAAAAGAGTGCTCCGGTACTGATACCATGATTAATCATTTGTAATTGACCACCTATTAGCCCCTGTTCATTTAATGCAAAAACTCCCAGCATAACAAATCCTAGATGACTGACTGATGAGTAAGCTACAAGCTTTTTAATGTCAGTTTGGGCCATCGCAACCAATGCTCCATATATAATCCCGATGATAGAAAGGAGAACCATAAACGGTACAAAAAGTTGCGTCGCCTCTGGAAGAAGAGGCAATACAAATCGAACAAAACCATATGTTCCCATTTTCAATAGAATTCCAGCAAGAATTACGCTACCGGCAGTAGGAGCCTCCACGTGGGCGTCAGGCAACCAAGTATGAAAAGGAAACATTGGAACTTTGATAGCAAAACCGATGAAAAAAGCAAGGAAAATCCATACTTGTAAACTTAATGGTATCTTTGGTCCAACAAGATACAATTCGGTTAAACTGAAAGTTAAAGAACCGGTTCCTGATTTCATATTAAAGAAATATAAAGCAAGGATTCCTAGAAGCATTAAAACACTTCCGAAAAGCGTATAAAGAAAGAATTTTATAGCAGCATAGAGTTTTCTAGTTCCACCCCAAATACCAATTAAGAAATACATCGGGACTAATGTAACTTCGAAGAAAACGTAAAATAGAAAGATATCAATTGCTAAAAATGTCCCAAGCATACCTGTTCCTAGCAAAAGCAAACAAACATAATATTCTTTTTCACGTTCTTTAATCGCAGTGAAAGAACAAACAATCGAAATTAACATTGTTAACGTTGTTAGAAGAATCAAAAGTACACTAATTCCATCTACCCCTAAATAATAGCTAACCCCTATCGAAGGGATCCAACTTGCTTTTTCAACAAACTGAAATCCTGCCTCAGAATCATTGAAGTTTGTCCATAAAGGAAGAGATATAAGAAAATCGAGAAATGCGACACCAGTAGCAAACATCTTGATTGTTTTCACTTGCTCTTTTTTTATAAAGAGCATAATGATAATTGCTCCCAGTAAAGGAAGAAAAATTATCAGCGAAAGAAGTGGAAGATTATTCATAATATCTTAGACCCCCAAAACCTACTATTGTAAAAGATAAGCACTTAACATTAAGAAAACACCTAAAAGCATTGCAAGCAAATAATTCTGAACCATTCCAGATTGTAAAAATTTAAAAACTTGACTAAAAAAACGAACAAAGTTCGCTACGCCGTTCACTGCACCATCAACTGTCCGTATATCAAAAAGGGAAGACACACGACTTGTTAAGACCGTTACAAATGTACTTCCATTTACAGCACCATCAACTACTTTAGAATCAAAATTCCACAAAAAACGCATCAATCTATAAATCGGTTCTACAATACATTTTTGATATAATTCGTCTACATAATACTTATTAAGTAAAATTTTATATAAACTTGGAAACTTTTGTTGTATTTGATCAGGCATGTTTGATTTTTTCCCATACATACTCCAAGCAATTACAATACCTCCAACAGCTATTATTATAGCGAGTATTATTAAGTACATAGCTTCTGGGCCATGATGACCTCCAGTTTCTCCTGAAGCTGCATGAGCAGAAGTAATCAAATTAAAAGAAGAATGATGAGTTACGTGAGACATTTTAGCGAGAGAAGGAGCTAGAAAATCATGAATCCATCCCTTTTCTGGCGGGAACCCAGGAATAATTCCACCAAAAATACTTAAAACTGCAAGTAAAATTAATGGTATCGTCATCGCGGGGGGAGATTCATGAATATGTTCCCTAGCATGAGAGTCTACTCTCATCTCTCCATGAAAAGTCATAAAAATCAGTCTAAACATATAAAAAGCAGTCATTAATGCTGCTATAGAACCAACTACCCATACAAAAGTATTTCCAGAGAAAAAAGCATTAGCCAAAATTTCATCTTTACTCCAAAATCCTGCAAAAGGTGGAACCCCTGCTATTGCTATTGCACCAATTAGAAAAGTCCAATAGGTAATTGGCATCTTAGATTTAAGACCGCCCATGTATCTCATATCTTGTTGTTGTTCTTCCGGGGCATGATGCAATGCATGAATTACGCTTCCACTTCCAAGAAACAATAGTCCCTTAAAAAATGCATGAGTCATAAGATGGAAAACACCCGCCGTAAACGCGCCAACTCCCAATGCCATAAACATAAAACCTAGTTGACTTACCGTACTATAAGCAAGCACACGTTTAATATCATTTTGCACCAGACCTATAGATGCGGCAAAGATTGCTGTTAGTGCTCCTACAACAGCTATAACTTCTAAAGCCAAAGCTGCGTCAACATATATGGGACTTGTTCTAGCAACCATATAAACACCAGCGGTTACCATGGTAGCCGCATGAATTAGAGCACTAACTGGAGTAGGTCCTTCCATAGCATCAGGCAACCATACATAAAGAGGAATTTGCGCACTTTTTCCCATCGCACCAATAAAAAGCAAAAGCCCAATGATGGAAGCATAAGTAGTTTCAACACCAAGAACATTGATATTTACCGCAAATTTCGATGTTGATTGTGAAACTTCTTGGTAAGTGAGAGTATCTGCTAACATCCATATCAAAAACATTCCTAGTAAAAATCCAGCGTCTCCAATTCTGTTTACAATAAATGCTTTTTTCCCTGCATCAGAAGCAGATTTTTTCTCATACCAAAAACCAATAAGCAAATAACTACATAAACCAACACCTTCCCAACCGACAAACATCACCAAGTAGTTATCACCAAGTACGAGGAGAAACATAGAAAGCATGAATAAATTTAGGTAAGTGAAAAATCTAGAAAATCCGGGATCCCCGTGCATGTATCCAATTGAATAAAGATGAACCAGAAAACCAACTCCAGAAACCACTAAAAGCATAATTGTACTTAATGGATCTATGAGAAAACTTAGCGAAACACTAAAACTTCCTGCGTGAATCCATTCCCAGAGATGAACAGTGTGTTTTCCACCGGCACCAAAAATCATTTCATTTGCAATCAAAATGACAACTAAAAGAGACAATCCTGCCATTAAAGTTGCTATGTAACCGGATTTCTCCCCTAATCGTTTCCCAAAAATTCCATTAATCAGAACACCAACAACAGGGAAAAAAGGAATTAACCATGCATTTGAAATCATTTCTAATTACCTACCATTTTAAAAGATTTATTTCATCAACATTCATAACCGTTTTATCACGATTCAACGAAATCAAAATCGCCAATCCAACAGCAGCTTCACACGCAGCAACAGCAATAACAAAAATCGCAAAAACTTGACCAGAAAGATCCGCCCACTGCCTAGAAAAACCAATTAAAGTAACATTCACCGCATTTAACATAAGTTCTATAGACAAGAGAATGATAATAGCGTTTCTTCTCATAAGAACACCTGCTGCACCAATAAGAAAAAGTACAGCTCCTAGAGTCAAAAAATGAGAGATAGGTATCATCAAAATCTCCTATGAATCTATTCTTTTCTTAGCGAGCACAATTGCACCAATCATAGCGGCTAACAAAAGAATAGAAACTACTTCGAACGGAAAAACAAACTTTGTGTACAAAACGCTTCCTAATGCTTCTACATTTCCAGGGGTTGCTCCCAATTTCCAAGGCCATACTTTCATTGCAGGAAAAACTCCCTTGCCAAGAACAGACCAGATTTCGAAACCTAGAATTAACACAATTAGAATCGCAAAAAATCGTTGTCTGTGCCATTGACGAATTCGTACTGCAACCTGGACATTCATTAACATAATCGAGAACAGGTACAAAACCATAATACCACCAGAGTAAATAAGAACCTGAACAGCCGCTAGAAATTCAGCTCCAGCTAAGACAAAAAGCCCTGCCAAGAAGAAGAATGACAAAACTAATAGAAGAGCTGCATGAATTACATTAGACCTTGTAATCATGAACAAAGATGTAATTACTATACCGGCAGAAAAAAGATAGAAAAATGGTAGTTCCAAATGTAGCTCCTAAAACTTATAAGAAAAGATACTTAATCAAGCCAGTTAGAAAAATATTAATAAGAACAAGAGGAAACATAAATTTCCAACCAACACGCATCAATTGATCATATCGATATCTAGGCAATGTAGCTCGAAGCCAAATAAAAACAAAAATCATAGCGGCTAGCTTTAGCACAAACCATACAAAACCAGGCAAAGGAATTCCAGGTATTCCCATCCAACCCCCAAAAAACAGCGTAATTCCAACAGTTGAAACAACCATAATATTTGCATACTCAGCTAGAAAGAAAAATGCGAACTTCATTCCACTATATTCTGTATGAAAACCGGAAACCAGTTCCGTCTCAGCTTCGGGCAAATCAAAAGGTACACGATTAGTTTCCGCTAAAGCGGCAATGAAAAAAACTATAAAAGCTAACGGTTGCGAGAATACAAACCAACCTCCCGACTGTGCTTCAACAATTTTTTGCATATTTAATGAACCCGCAAGCATTAAAGGACCGATTAGAGCAAATCCGAGAAAAATTTCGTAACTTAACATTTGCGCAGCACTTCTCAATGCACCTAGTAAACTATACTTACTGTTTGATGCCCAACCAGCCATAACAACTCCAAATACACCTAGAGAACTTATAGCCAGTATCAAAAACAATCCAATATTTACTTGGGTTATATAGAAATTTTCACTAAAAGGTAAAACTGAATATACTACAAACGCCGGAACTAAAACCATTATAGGAGCAAGGACAAAAACAATTTTATCTGATTTTGCAGGAATTATATCTTCTTTCAAGAAAAGCTTAAGACCATCAGCAATAGGCTGTAAAAGACCGTGCCAACCTACCCGCATTGGACCTAAACGCATTTGTATATGAGCAATAATTTTTCTCTCCAGATAGGTCAAATAAGCAACCACTAGAGAAACAACTAAAAGTACTACTGCAATTTTAATAAACGCTATTAATGCCTCTGTTGCAATATCCAATGAAATTAACTCCCAGACTAATTATCTGTCACATTCCCCAAGTACGATATCTATACTCCCAATAACCGCAACAACATCTGCAAGTAGACCTCCAACACATAATTTTTTTAGAGCTGCTAAATTTACAAATGAAGGGGGTCTAATACGCACACGATATGGTGTTTCTGAACCATCGCTAACTATATAGAATCCGAATTCTCCTTTAGGGTTTTCTATACTGTGGTATATTTCACCTTCGGGAGGCTTAATTGTTCTAGGGGTTTTACAACTTACAGGTCCATCAGGCAATTGCTCTAAACACTGCTGAATGATTTTCACGCTTTGCCTTAATTCTTCAATCCTAACTATATACCTGTCGTATATATCTCCATTTTCACCAGTAGGCACTACAAAATCTAAGTATGGATAGGCGGCATATGGTTTAGCTCTTCGCAAATCGTAATTTACTCCACTTGCCCTCAAGAGAGGACCAGACAAACCAAAATCAACTGCATCTTCACCTGAAATAACTCCTACTCCACGAGTACGTTGGAGCCAAATACGATTATTAGTCAAAAGAGTTTCATAATCTTGAATTCGACTAGGGAAAATATCTATAAACTCTTGAGCTAATGTCAAAAACTTTGGTGGAACATCTTGCTCTAATCCGCCTAAACGAAATGCATTCACCGTCAAACGACCACCAAACGCTGTTTCAAATAAATCAAGTACCATCTCCCTTTCTCTAAAGCACCATAGAAAAACTGTCATTGCTCCAATATCAAGAGCATGAGTAGCCAACCATAACAAATGACTAGCAATACGAGAAAATTCACCAACCATAGAACGTATATAGTTGGCTCTAATAGGAATTTCCCAATCGAAAAATTTTTCAACTGCGGTTACCCATGCCAAATTATTAGAAGGAGCAGCAATATAATCCAAGCGATCAGTGTAAGGTATAAACATCGAATAGGTTATATTTTCACCTATTTTTTCAGTCCCTCTATGCAGGTACCCAATATCACAATCAAGATCTGTTACTGTTTCACCATCTAGATGAAGAATGACACGAAGTACACCATGTGTACTAGGATGCTGGGGTCCCATATTTACTACTAGTTCTTCAGCTCCTGTAACAGTCTTCGTTTGAATTTCTGAATTTGTTTCTTCTATTTCATACAAGTTTCAATCCCCTAATCATTACTCTCCTATTTCCTTTCGTTGAGGCTTCTCATATACCCTTTCACCCTTTCCTTCTAAAGGATAGCTTTTAAGCATTGGATGACTTCCCCAATCATCAGGCAACAAAATTCTTCTCAAGTCAGGATGACCAGAAAAATTAATTCCAAAAAGATCAAAAACTTCCCGCTCCATCCAATTTGCACTAGACCAAAGATTGGATATTGTTGGTATAGATTGTTCTTCTTGCAATTTTACTTTTAGGCGTACACGTCGATTCTTTTCGAAACTATATAATTGGTAAAGTACCTGAAGGGGAAGATCGTCATCTGGATAATGCGTGGCTGTCAAATCAACAAGCATAGTGAACTTATAAACTTCATCATCCCTAAGCAAGAGAGCAACTTCTTCTAGAGAATCTGGTTTTATAGTAATGCAAAGCTCATCTTCAAAATTACTAAATGCCTCAGCATCAAAAGTAGAATCAGGAAATTTACCCTCAAGAAATTCAAGGATATCCCTGCCAACGTCTTCTTTCGAATCTTCCTCTGGGTTTAAATCTGAGGTTTCTTCATCTACCTCTGAATTTTCACCTTGACCTGACTCGTCTGTCATCTCATTCCTTAAAAGGTTAATTTCTGAATCTTATTTACGAATAAACTTCTCTTGTTCAATTTTTTTCTGTAGTTGCATTACTCCCCACATAAGGGATTCGGGTCTAGGAGGACATCCAGGAATGTAAACATCAACAGGAATTATTTCATCTACTCCTTGCATTACTGCATAATTTGGATATGGTCCGCCACAAGTTGCGCAATTTCCCATAGCTATCACCCATCTTGGCTCAGGCATCTGATCATAAACTTTTCTAATTGCACTTCCCATCTTGTGAGTGACTGTTCCAGCAACAATAATTACATCTGATTGTCTCGGGGTGGCACGAAAAATTACTCCGAATCTATCAAAATCATACCTTGCCGCACCTGAAGCCATCATTTCGATCGCACAACAAGCGAGGCCAAATGTCATGGGCCATAAAGCACTTTTCCTTGCCCAAGCAACAAGGCTATCTACCTTGGAAGTAATAAAATTATCGCTAAATTTTCCTTCTACTACGCCCATTCCAGAGCTCCTTTTTTCCAAGCATAAAAATATCCTACTAATAAAACTAAAATGAATAACATCATTTCTACAAAACCAAATAAACCTAAAGCATCATACTTAACTGCCCAAGGGAAAAGAAAAAGAGCTTCTACATCAAATAGCAAAAACAAAATCCCTAATAAGTAGAAGCGCACAGAGAACCTTTCATTCGCTTCCATTAATGGAGGAGAACCACATTCATATGCTGATAATTTCTCAGGATCTGGATTATTAGGTCTAATTAATAAAGCAATTAGCAGAGTAACGCCAGCGAATGCAAACGCAAACACTACAAAAATAAAAATAGGCAAATAACCATTAATAACTTGATAATCTCTAAAAAATACACTTAGAAATTCTGGCACAACAAAATCTTCCAAAAGAATAAGAAAACGATTGTAAAAAAATTCAGAATTAAAATCTAAAAAAATTTATACCATGCTATTGATTCTAAACCAAGCCCAAGGTATCAATTCAAGGAAATATTTGAGTTCATGGCAAACTCCACAAAGAAAGATGGAAAGACGCCCAAACCCAGTGTTCCTATTACACATATAACTAATGCAAGTACAGCATAAGATAATCTAGACCCCCATACAAATCTGAATGGTTCTTTTTTCACATCTTCGGAAGAGTCACTCATATACATTACAACAATTATTCTTAAATAATAAAAAACTGAAACTACACTATTCAAAACAGCAATAATAGCCAACCACACAAAGTCTGATTTGATAGCAGCACTAAAAATATAAAATTTTGCAACAAACCCACCTGTTGGAGGAATCCCTGCCAATGCAATCATAAATACTGTCATTGAAAATGCTAATCCCGGTCGATTTAAACCTAATCCAGAAAATTCCTCTATAAGCGTTCTTTCTTTTCCATCTTCCTTTTTCGCAAGCATTACCACAACAAATGCGCCTATATTCATAAAAGTGTAAACAAAAACATAAAAGAGGAAACTACCAGAGGATAAAGTTCCAGCTTGCTTAATTGTGACTAATGCAATTAGCAAATAACCAGCATGAGCAATGCTAGAATAGGCAAGCATTCTTTTTATATTTGTCTGCCATATAGCTACAAGATTTCCTAAAGTCATTGTCAATACTGCAATTATCCATATTGTTGTCTCTATTTTGCTTGCGGAAAAACCCGAGAAAGCAATAAAAACGCGAAAGAGCGCTGCAAATGCAGCTGCTTTTGGACCTACAGACATAAAAGCAGTAGCAACAGTAGGAGAACCCTGATATACATCCGGAGTCCACATATAAAATGGAAATGCTCCTATTTTAAATCCAAAACCAACAATAATAAGACTTAGCCCCAAGAAGAAAACAGTTTTTTGGGAAGAAAGTTCATATAAACTAATAATTTCATATAGATCTGTAGACCCAGTTGATCCGTAAATAAGAGCTATTCCAAAAAGCAAAAATCCTGAGGCAAAGGAACCTAACAGAAAGTATTTCAAGGAGGCTTCATTTCCAATAGAACTAGAACGGAAAAAACCAGCTAGGACATAAAGAGAAAGTGAAAAAATCTCAAGAGCAATAAAAATCATCACGAGATTTCTTGTAGATACCATAAGCATCATTCCTAGTGTTGCAAAAAGTATTAGACCTATAAAATCCCCATATGAGTTTTCTTCAAATTTCCTCTCTATTGAAGACATTAAAACAACTATAAAACTTGAGAAAAGAATTATTAAAAAAAGAGATCTTGTGAATCCATCAAACAAATACATTCCGCCGAAAGAAATCTCTGCAATTTCCGGACTTGAAAGCAAACATGAGGCAAATGTGACCAACAAAACTATAATAGACAACCAAAACGTAACTTTTTTACTTTTATCGGAGGCAAAAATATCGAAAAGCAATACCACCACAGCACCAAAAGTTAAAATTGGTATCGGAAGAAAGCTTTTCCATAAAATTACAGGAAAAATAAATTCCATTACTCGTTCCCTCTAGTAGTGGTTGAAGATAAAACTATTCGAGGTTTCATATTCTTCGCCTCTTTCGCAATAAGTTTACGTCCTTTAATTTTAAGAAGTAAAGACTTTGTAGAAGGTTCTATTATCTTAAGAATTGGCTTTGGATAAATACCTAACAAAAAAACTAAAAAAATCATCGGCACTAATACAAACCATTCTCGAATATTCAAATCGGTTAAAATCTTATTCGCTTCTATTCTTATTTTTCCGAAAATTACTTTCTGCACCATAGGCAACATATAGACAGCTGAAAGAACAACGCCAATAGTAGCTATTATCGTGGGGATAACGTGAGATTGGAAAGAACCAGACAAAATCGCAAATTCTCCGACAAAACCGTTCAAACCAGGAAGTCCGATACTACTGAAGACAGTAATTACAAAAAAAACAGAAAAAACAGGCATCACTTTTGCGATCCCACCAAAATCATCTATCAAACGTGTATGCCTTCTTCGATAGAGCATACCAACCATCAAAAAAAGTAGCCCACTACAAATTCCATGGTTGACCATTTGCAAAACACTTCCTTCAACGGCTAAAAGATTAAATGAGAAAAGTCCAAACATAACAAATCCTAGATGACTCACAGAAGAATAAGCTACAAGTTTTTTGGCATCCCTTTGGATCATAGCCATCAATCCCCCATAAATAATGCCAACCAAGGAAAGAAAAATAAAAAGGGGAGAAAACGCGATAGCGGCTTCAGGAAAAAGTGGAATTGCAAGTCTTATAAAACCGTAGGTACCCATTTTCAAAAGAACACCAGCAAGAATCACACTCCCCGCTGTTGGCGCCTCTACGTGTGCATCCGGCAACCAGGTATGAAAAGGGAACATAGGCACTTTAATTGCAAAAGCTATTGCAAAAGCAACAAAAAGCCATGTCTGAATCAAAGGGTCAACAGGAGAATTCAGGAAAACTAAAATGTTAAAAGTTCCAACACCGGTTGCAAAATATAGCCATAAAATTGCAATAAGCATCAAAACACTTCCACTCATCGTATATAGAAAAAATTTCATTGCGGAGTAAATTCTTTTCTTTCCACCCCATATTCCAATAATGAAATACATTGGAATTAACATTGCTTCCCAGAACACGTAAAAAAGAAAAAAATCTAAAGAAACAAAAACACCTAACATCGCGGTTTCAAGAAGAAGCATAGAGAAGCAATACAAACGAATCCGTTTCTTAATATCATCCCAAGAAAACAGCAAAACTATTGGGGTTAAAAAAGTCGTAAGTAAAATTAACGGGAGGCTAATTCCATCCAACCCAACCCTATAAGAAACCCCCATGGATTCTATCCATTTTAAATTCTCTACAAATTGCATTTTTGGAGAAGATTGGAAATTTACAAAAATTACCAATGAAAAGAGAAAAGAGATTAGGCTGGAAACAATTGCAATGAAAAAAATTCTTTTACATTGAGTTTGATTGTTATCTCCAAAAAACAAAAGAGAAAAAGCACCAACTAAAGGAGAAAAAATCATCCAACTAATCACAGGAAACAAGATAGAACCCTTTTTAAAATCTATTTGAAAAATTAAAAACTAACAATAAAATAATACATACTGCGCCAAACAAAATAGATACTGCATATGTTTTAACATATCCATCTTGAAGTGAACGTAGCGTTAATCCTAAAGACTTTACCAACCGACCAGTACCATTAACTGTTGCATCAATTATGTTTTGCTCAAAAAGTTTAAAAAACAGACTTGCTATCGATCTCAATGGTCGCACCAGGACGAAATCATATATTTCATCAACATAATATTTATTTTTAAGCAGCGAATGAATCCGGATATTAAAAATCGATACCCTAGAAAAGATTTGACGTTTTTTACAACAGGTTTGATAAGCTATAAAAATACCTAACACAGCGACAACAAGAGACAATAACATCAACACAAGTTCTAAAGTTAAATTATGATGTGTCCCTTCAGAAGTTCCTGAACTTAAAACTGAAGAAAGAAATTCGGCAAAAACATTTCCACCTGAAATAATTGGGATACCTACCCATCCTCCTACAATAGAAAAAAAAGCAAGTACAAACAGGGGGAAAATCATAATCGGTGGTGATTCATGAACATGTATTTTATTTTCGTCAAAATTTTTATCACCATAAAAAACTTTAAATACCACTCGAAAGGTATAGTAGGAAGTCATTAATGCACCAAGTATTCCGGCAACCCAAAAAAGATTAGACAAAGAATGACTTGTAAAAGCCGAAAATAGAATTGCATCCTTGCTAAAAAATCCTGCTAAAGGAAAAATTCCTGCAATTGCCAAAGAACCAATTAGAAAAACAAAACTGGTTTTGGGTATATACGATTTCATTCCTCCCATTTTTTCAATATCTTGTTCCCCATCCATAGCATGAATTACACTTCCTGCACCAAGAAAAAGCAAAGCCTTAAAAAAAGCATGAGTCATAAGATGAAACATTGCTGTTGCATAGGCTCCAAGACCGCAGGCTAAAAACATATAGCCCAACTGACTTAGGGTACTGTATGCCAAAACTTTTTTGATATCATTCTGAACCAGTGCAATAGAAGCCGCAAATAACAAAGTGAAAGTTCCTATAATCGCTATTATCATAAGAGTAGATGGTGCAAGACTAAAAAGAACATCGTTCCGAACAAGTAAATAAATCCCGGCAGTTACCATTGTTGCCGCATGTATGAGAGCACTTACAGGCGTGGGGCCTTCCATAGCATCTGGAAGCCATACATGAAGTGGAACCTGGGCACTTTTCCCTGCTGCTCCCAAAAACAGAAACAAACATAATAAATTCACATTAAGGCTATCTTTTACAAAAAGTTCAGAAGCACTTTTAGAAATATCTGTAAAATCAAATGTTCCGAAAATAGTTAAAATTTGAAACAAGGCAATTAGAAAACAAAAATCTCCAACCCTATTAACTATGAAGGCTTTCTTACCCGCCTCTGTTGCTGAAGGTTTTTCATACCAAAATCCTATAAGTAAATAACTACACAAACCTACAGCTTCCCAACCGACAAACATTAATAAAAAATTATCAGCTAAAACTAGCAACAACATAGAAAAAGAAAAAAGATTTAAGTAAATAAAATAACGAACGACTCCCAAATCTTCACGCATGTATCCAATAGAATAGACATGGACCATGAATCCAACACCAGTAATAATTAAAGTCATAATAGAAGAAATAGGATCGATGACAAATCCAACTTTGATTATCAAATTCCCAATAGGAATCCAATCAAAAAGGAAAATAGAAAACAACCTGTCTTCTGGGCTCTCGAGGAGAAAACTGAAAAATATAAAAAAAGAAACAAGAAATGATGACAACATCGCTGCAGAAGCTATCCAGCCAGATAGTAAGTCTTTTTTACCTTTTCCAATTAAAAAAAGGTTAACGAATAAACCCAGCAGTGGAAAAAAAAGTATTAAGAGAATTAATTTGCTCATATTAAAATTTCAACAAATTGACTTCGTCAAGGTCAGTAGATTCTCGATTCCTGTATATCATTACAACAATCGCCAAACCAATCGCCGCTTCTGCAGCAGCTACAGCCATAACAAAAAAAACAATAAGTTGCCCATCCATAGAATTTAAAAAATATCCATAACTTACAAAGGCAAGATTCGCACCACTCATCATAAGTTCTATACATAAAATAACAACTATCACACTACGTCTTACAATTACGCCAATAACACCCAACGTAAAAAGAATTGAACTAAGAAAGAGATAATTTTCTAAAGGTACCATATATTTTCATCCTAAAATTAACGGCTTTTTTTTCTTCCTAAAACAACTGCTCCAATGATGCCGACAAAAAGAAGGACTCCCATTGTTTGAAAAGGTAAAAGATATTTCGATAGCAACAATTGGCCTATTAACTGAGTATTTCCAACTTCATTAATAAACTGCGAAGTGAAAACTCCCTTGAGTTGGTCAGAAATAGTCATATCTTTCAAAACAATTATTAAGACCAAAAAAACGAATAAACCAAAAACAATGCCTAGAAGTTTTTGAAAAGGAATTTTTAAATCTTTTTTTTCTTCTTTGTCTAAATTTATGAGCATAATCACAAACAAGAAAAGCATCATTATCGCACTTGCATAAACAATAATTTGAACAATCGCAACAAATTGGGCGTTCAAAGATAAGAATAATCCAGCAAGACCAAGGAAAGTTACTATCAAACTAAAAACGCAATACATCGGATTAGGTAAGGCAACAACAGAAACTGCGCCAACTGTGGTCACTACAGCCAAGAAATAAAAAACTAAAGTTGAAGCCATAAATCATAAACCCTATAAATATGTAAGAAGTTTTTCTTCAGGATAACGATTTTTCAATTCAGGATAATCTTCGTTCCTATCTACTAAAAAATCTTCTTTTTCATATAAAAATTTATTTCTGTCATCAGCGCAAAATTCGTACTCGTTGCTAAGAACAATTGCACCAACCGGACATGCTTCTTCACAGTATCCACAAAAAATACATCTCAGTTCATTGATCTCATAAATAGATGCATACCTCTCTCCCTTAGAAACAGGAGAATTAGACTCATTCTCTTCAGACTCAACATATATACAATCAACTGGACAAGCAGCAGAACAAAGTTTACATCCAACACAACGCTCAAGACCGTCCTCCCACCGAAGAAGTTTATGTAAGCCCCTATACCCTTTTGGCATAATCTCTTTTTGCTCAGGATATTGAACCGTCTCACGGCTTTTCCAGGAATGTTTCAGGGTAAGCCAAAGACCTCTAAAAATAGCTGTAAACATTGAAATCCCTCATATTTCTGAAGTTTATAAATTAAAAAAAGTTATAGCTCCTGCAGTTGCTACCGCATTTAAAATCGAGACAGGAAGCAAAATCTTCCAACCAAAATCCATCAATTGATCATATCTCAACCTTGGCGTAGTTGCTCTTAACCACATAAAGAAAAACATGAAAGCTATTACTTTTATTAAAAACCAAACAACTGGCGGTAAGAACGGGCCTCTCCATCCTCCCAAAAAGAAAGTTGCACCAACTGCTGAAAGAGTAATCATATTGCAATATTCAGCAAGAAAATATACTGCAAAATGCATACTACTATACTCAGTGTGGAATCCTCCTGTTAGCTCACTTTCAGCCTCAGGCAAATCAAATGGAGCTCGATTCGTCTCTGCTAACATACAAATTACAAACAATACAAACCCTAGAGGCTGTAAAATGATAAAAGGTATTTCAGATTGCGCATCAACAATTCCTTTTAAACTTAATGTCTCTGACAACATAACTACACCAAGCAATGACATTCCTAATGACAATTCATAACTAATTAACTGGGCTGCAGAACGCAGTCCACCAAGCAAAGGATATTTGCTATTTGAAGACCAAGAACCAAGAACAATCCCGTATACACCAAGTCCACTCAGAGCAAAAATATATAGTATTCCAATATTTACATCAGCCAAAAACAAGTCGACCTTATAGCCAAAAATCTCAACTTGATCTCCAAAGGGAATAACTGCAATAGAAGATAAAGCTGGAATGAGAGTCAGTGTAGGAGCTAAAATAAAAACAATTTTATTTGCATCTGCAGGAATCAAAGTTTCTTTGAACATTAGTTTTATTCCGTCAGCAATTGGCTGAAGAAGACCTGCGGGACCAACCCGATTTGGTCCTACTCGAACCTGAACTAAAGCAAAAACTCTTCGTTCCATCCAGGTCATATAAGCAGCAAGAACTAATAAAACGGTAAAAACTACAATCACTTTAATTAAAATTACACCTGCAATCGCCATTTTTTAAATCCCTATGAATTTTCTTGCTTCTCTTCTAAGAGCAAAGAAAATTCTCCAATATTTAATAAACTATCATTGTAAATTTTCAAAAACCCTTCGGGAGCGAAAACTAGACCAGCAGGAATAGATCGATCAATTTCGACTGGCAATTTTAAAATTTTCTCTCCAACTTTAAATTCGATCTCGTCCCCATTCGAAACATCAAACATTTTTCCATCTGCCTCACACATTCGTATACATGCACCTGGCATATCCCAAAGATGAAATGAAGAGGAAACATAAACACCCGAAAGAGGTAAATGGGGAGTTAAAATTAATTTGAGACTATGTTCGTCCATCTCTTCCACAGTAGATGTTTCTGAAAATACAAACTGCCCTTCTTTTTCTTGAGATAAGCAAATTCCATACGGTTTTGAGGCTGTATAAACAAACTCATAATCATCTAAGGATTTAGAAATTTCAGTTTGTATTTGCTCTATAGAATTTGTCTTCATTGGAATTTCCATAGCTTTTGCAATTTCGCTAAAAACTTTCCAAGTTTCTTTTCCATATAAACCATTAACAGGTTTAATCGCCCTTCTATTTCTTAAAACTCTTCTCTCTATATTTGTATAAGAACCATTTTCTTCATAAGAGGTTAATGATGGCAAAATCACATCAGCAAAAGGGACAGTAGCATTTACATGTGAAGCGTGAACAAGAACGAAACAGGAAGACTCCATAGCCTCTCGGACTAATTTTCCATTAGGGTGTTCTGAAACAGGGTCACAATCCATCAAATACAATGAAGAAATATCACCTGATAAAATAGAATCAAAAATTTCTTCATTTTTTGCCTCGATTGAAGGAGAAATCATATCAAATGCACCTTGAAGATTCGGTGGAACACTAGCATAAAAGAAATTACAATCGAGAATCTTCGCAAGATTCAAGATTTCTAAGTTTAAAGAAAAATCACTTATAAAAGGGCCAATCACAAAGGTGAGTTTATCTTTCTTTGATATCAATCTATTCGCAATTTCTTCTAAGAGAGACATTTCCATTTCACTTTCATTTATATTTTCAGCAGAAACTCTTTCCAGAAACTCATCTAGTCGATCAAATCCTTTTGATTGATTGTCATTGCTCAAATTAGACTTTCCATCTTGAAAGAGTTTTTTTGAAACAATTTTTTGAATTGCTTTAATAAAATTGATCTCTTGACCTATCGATGGGACAAAATGAGACATCCTATTATTTAAACGTAAATCGATTTTCCTAGGATTAACACTATCTATATAAGCACCTTTTGAATGAGCTTTTCTTATTTGAAGAGCTAAAATCGGATGCTCTAAAAAAGGATCAGAACCGAACAAAACAATATGATCAGAATTTGATAAATCCAATAAGTTAGCAAAACCACCTGTGTGGCCGAAAACAGAAATTTGTGCAACAGTTTGCGAAAAATCACGTGGATGTATTCTGCAATCTATTTTTTCGCTTTCTAAAACAGTACGAAAGAATTTTTGGAATTGGTATGCAGTCTCATTGCTTGAATAAGAACCACCTATACCAGCAAACGAGTTCCCTCCATTTATTTGTTTTAAAGAAATATACTTTTCTGCTATATACTGAACCGCATCATGCCAATCAACTTCTTTTAAAGTACCATCTACTTTAATCATTGGTTTACTAATTCTATTTTCAGCATGGACTCCGCTCCAACCATACCGTGCAACATCACATATCCAGGTATCATTCACATCTGGGTTTTCAGAAGCTGTTACTCTTTTCAAAACTCCCTCTTGTGACCAGACACGCTGCTTACAACCAATACTACACAGAGTACAGGATGTATCTTTATGTTCCATCTCCCATACTCTCGAAGTAAAGCGATATTTATTATCTGTAAGAGCACCTACAGGGCAAATATCAATTACATTTCCTGAAACTATACTAGATAGTGGAAGATCCTCATAAATTCCCACTTCAGTTTTATCTCCTCTAAAAGCCCAACCAAATTCTTCTCCACCGTCAATTTCGGAAGTAAATCGTATACAGCGCGTACAATGAACACAACGATTCATCTCAGGTTTAATAAACGGACTAATTTCTTTTTTTGGAAAAATTCGTCTAAGCTCTTGAGTACGACTGATTGCATTAGCATAAGACATAGTTTGGTCTTGCAACGGACACTCTCCACCCTGATCGCATACAGGACAATCTAAAGGATGATTTTTTAAGAGAAATTCAAAAACACCCTTTTGAGCTTCGTCTACCTTTGGTGTTTTAGAACTTACAACCATTCCTTCCGAAGCAAATGTTGCACAAGAAGGTTGCAGTTTAGGGATTGGTTTCCCATTTCCAGCATCTGTGATTTCTACTAAACATGCGCGACACTGACCAACCACTGAAAGATTTTTGTGATAACAAAAATGAGGGATATGTATTCCTGCATCTAGGGCAGCTTGAATAATAGGCTCACCATTTTTTGCCTTTAACTCTTTTCCATTAAAAATAAAATTTATGTTTGATTCTTGTGACAAACTGAATCTCCAATACTAATTTTAATTAGACCGAATATGGACTATTAAGTGGACAACATTTCTTTCTTATATGCTCCTCAAATTCATCTTCAAATTTATTTAAAATTGCCCCGAACATCATCGCACATGCATCTGATAAAACACATATTGTATTTCCTCTCATATTTGGGTCAATTGACTTTAAAGTAGAAATGTCTTGCATGACCCCTTTACCATTTTCTATCCGAGATATTATTTCGGAAACCCATCCTGTTCCTTCACGACAAACAGAACACTGACCACAAGACTCATGTTCGAAAAAACGAGAAAGTCTAGCAGCAACTTCGACCATACAAGTTGATTCATCCATTACAACAACACCACCACTTCCACCCATGCTTCCTGCCGCAGCCAAAGAATCAAAATCCATCTTTATTTTATCTTCATAAACTTCTTTTGAAGTTAAAACTGGCGCACTTGCACCACCTGGGATAACCGCTTTTAATTTTTTACCATTAATCATTCCACCACAATGCTCTTCAATGATCTCCTCACAAGTAAGTCCGAGTGGCAATTCATAGAGTCCCGGTTTTTTTACATGTCCAGAAACACAATACATGCGAGTTCCAGAATTTTTCTCATTTATACCTATCTGAGAAAACCAGTCAGCACCTTTATTAAGAATATGAGGTAGATTACAGAGTGTTTCTACATTATTAATTACAGTTGGTCGTCCATACAAACCTTCAACAGCAGGAAAAGGGGGTTTCAAACGTGGATGCCCTCGTTTTCCTTCTAATGATTCTAGCAAACCAGTTTCCTCGCCACAAATATATGCACCGGCTCCAGAGTGAACGTAAATATCACAATCAAAATTGCTATCAAAAATATTTTCCCCTACATAACCCTTTTTATATGCCTCTTCTAGTGCTTGTTCAACAACTGAAATAGGAGCAGAGTATTCTCCACGAATATAAATGTACGCCTTCTCTATTCCAACTGCATGACAAGCAATTAAAATCCCTTCAATTAATTGATGCGGATCTCGAAGCATTAATTCTCGATCTTTAAAAGTTCCTGGTTCGCCTTCATCTGCATTCACAGCTAAGTATTTTGGACCATCAACTTTAGGAACAAAACTCCACTTTAATCCACATGGAAAACCTGCACCCCCTCTTCCTCGAAGACCAGATGTTTTTACAATTTCAATTACGTCCTCGCTTGAAATATTTTTATTTAAAATAGATCTGATTGCTTGGTAACCCGAGGTTTTTTCATAAGCATCTATTTTTTGACAATCAGGATCTTCAAAACGAGATGTTACAATTTTTTCTAAAGTAAAATTCATATTTTTATCCACAAAAAATCATTCTGAAATAGTCTATATTTTATTTTCACCTGAAGCTAAGGAACTCTCTTTTGTCAAATTTAAAGCAACTTCATCCGCTCCTATAGGAGAAACGATTTCACCTTTCTCTAAAGAAACTATAATTGGTTCTAAAATTTCTTCTGTCAAATTTTCAAAATAATCAGTATTGATAATTAAACAAGGGGCACCTCCACATGCACCAAGACATTCGACTCTTTCTATAGAAAATTTTTTATCTGAACGAGTTTTTCCCGAAGGGCAATCCAAGCGTTTTTCTAGAAAATTAATTAATTTTCCTGCTCCCAGTAATGCGCAAGACAAATTATCACAAACTTGAAAATGAAACTCGCCCATATCCTTAGTTTTCAACATCGTATAAAAACTAACTACGCTCCAAATTTCCATTGCAGAGGTCTCAAAATAACTCGCAAGATACTGCATAGCTTTACTTGAAATTTTTCCCTCCTGTTTTTGAATAAGTATCAATGCAGGAATGAGAGCAGAACGTTTCACAGGATATTTTTTAACAATCCTTTCAAGCTCTTCTTTATTTTCGTCTGAAAATTCAAAATCTTCTTCATCTGAAGAATTTGGAAAGTGTGCAAAAACCAAGCGGAATTACTCCTTAAATTTAACGATCAATTTCACCTAAAACAATATCAATACTTCCTATCGCAGCAACTACATCACCTATTAAACATTCTGAAGTAATCTCAGACAGAGAATGTAAATTTGCAAAACTTGGGGCTCTTACTTTTACTTTATATGGTTTTGTGCTCCCATCACTTATTATAAAATAACCTAGTTCCCCGCGAGGAGACTCAATAACTTGATACACCTCACCAGCCGGCACATCATAACCCTCAGTAAATATCTTAAAATGATGAATTAAAGCCTCCATATCATGAGACAGTTGTTCCTTAGGAGCAGGAACAACTTTAGGAGCGTCTGACATTAGAGGTCCTTCTGGCATACCCTTTAGAGCTTGAGTAGCAATTTTCTGAGATTCACGCATTTCCGAAATACGAACTGAATATCGATCGAAAACATCGCCATTTTTCCCGACCGGAACACTAAAGTCAAACTCCTGATAACAAGAATATGGTTCTTTTTTTCTTATATCATAAGAGACTCCACAAGCTCTAAGTATAGGACCTGTAATTCCAAGAGCAATTGCCTTCTCTTTCGTGATTGGACAAACGCCTTCTGTTCGCCTTCTAAAAATAGGGTTGTCAGTAAGTAATTCTTCATAATCATTAACTCTACTAATAAAATCTTTCAAAAAGACTTCACAATCAGAGTAAAATTCGGGGTAAGGTTCTCTTGCGACTCCACCAACCCTAAAATAACTTGTCATCATACGAACACCTGAAACTTTTTCAAAAATCTTTAAGAGTTTTTCTCTTTCTCGAAAACAATAAAGAAAAACGGTCATCGCACCTAAATCTAGAGCATGTGTGCCTAACCAAACAAGATGACTATTTAATCTAGTAAGTTCTACTAACAAAACTCGCAGATAAGAACACCTTCGAGTAATTTCAATACCAAGAAGTTTCTCTACTGTAAGCACATACCCTAAGTTATTTGACATGGGTGCGAGATAATCCATCCTATCTGTCATAGGCAATGCTTTATTAAAAGTCTTAACCTCCATATTTTTTTCTATACCTGTATGAAGATATCCAATTACAGGCTTACAAGATTTAACGGTTTCACCCTCTAATTCTAAAGACACTCTCAAAACACCGTGAGTAGAAGGATGTTGTGGACCCATATTAAGAGTCATTCTCTCCGTACCAATTGGTCCTAGAGTCTCTCCGCTATAATTTTGTTCTTTTTCTAATTCTGTGGACATAATTATGTAATCTCTTTAATTTAAACTTATTCTTTAGCAGAAGGCTTACCATCAGGAGTAGGACGAAAACTAAACTCTACTGTTTCAGACGATACATCAAAATCTTTGCGATGTGGGAAACCCTCAAATTCTTCGGGAGTAAAAATTCTTTCTAAATTTGGATGCCCTTCAAAATGAATGCCAACTAAATCAAAAGCTTCTGACTCATGATAATTTGCGCCAGCCCAAACAGAACAAACACTAGGCACACTAGGTATTAAATCACTTTCACAAATGACCTCTAAACGAATTCGTTTACTCCTTTCAAAATCAAGAAGTGAGTACACAACTTTAAATCTATATTCTTGATTTAGTTCAAGACAATCCACACCAGCTAGAAAACTGAGTTGCTTAAAATTTCTTTCTTTTAACAAAAATTTTGAAACACTGAGAATCTGAGAAGGAGAAATCTGAACAGTAATTTGATCTAAATATTTAAAAAAAAGAAGATTTGAATCATGAAAATTTTTTTTTAAAGCAATAACATCTTCGTCGTGATCTAAAATATTTTCAACAGTCATACCTTCATCTTCAATTTCACTCTGCATCTTTTACCCTTTGTATCTTTCACCTAAAAATGGAAATCAACTGAGGATTTTATTCCTAACAAGACCTTCCGCCTCAATTTTCTTTTGAAGTTTTAAAATCCCGTCTATAAGTGTCTCTGGCCTAGGAGGACAACCAGGCACATAAATGTCAACGGGCACTACTTCATCTACTCCTTGAACGAGAGCATAATTATTAAAAACACCTCCGGTTGAAGCGCATGCGCCCATGGAAATTACCCATTTTGGTTCTGGCATTTGATCATAAATCTGCCTTAAAACCGGCGCCATTTTTTTTGACACTCTACCCGCCACAATCATTAAATCTGCTTGTCTAGGAGAAGCACGAAAAACCTCCGCTCCAAATCGAGAAATATCATATTTTGAAGCAGAAGTAGACATCATTTCTATAGCACAACATGCAAGACCAAAAAGTGCAGGCCAAAGACTATTTTTTCTAGCCCATTTTATTGCGTCAGATATCCTGCCTAGAACAACACTACCTTCCAGTTTTTCTTCTAATCCCAATCTAAAGCCCCTCTTTTCCACTCATAAATTAAACTTGCAAAAAGCAAGAAAACAAAAGGCATAACTGCCACAAAACCAAAAACCCCAAGACTTTTCAGATTAACAGCCCATGGATATAAAAAAATTATTTCAACATCAAAAACAATAAAAAGGATTGCTACCAAAAAGAACTGTATCGAAAAGCGTCCTCTCGCACTCGTTTCAGGAATAATTCCACATTCATAAGCTACATTCTTTTTGTTTGAAGGAGTTCTCTTACCAAACAAAAAAGTTATACAAATATTCAAAAAAGCAAAACAAGTCGCTAATCCAATCATCATAAAAATAGGCAGAAAATCTTGAGACAAATTAAACCTCTAAAACTTAAAATTAATATAAAAAAACAAAATCTGTAAATCTCAGGAGCATATTAGGGATCGTGGGGGGCAAGTGTCAACATTTACCTGAATTAACCTAACAGAATCAAGATCACAAGCCCAGATATAATTATTGAACCACCAAAAAAAACTTCCCAAAAACGTTCCTTTTCTTTTAAAAAAACATACCCAATAAATATAGCAAGCAAAACTTCTGTCTGCCTAATAGATTCTACATATGATGCAAAAGTCATTTGATATGCTTCTGCAAGAATCAAGCTGTTAAGAGCAGCAAAAAAACCTAATGCCAAAAAATCTTTCCAAGAAGAAGAGATCTTTGATAAATCTGATTTAGATTTATAAAACACTATAGGTAAAGTAAAAACAAATGCCGCTACATACGTACCAAATGTTCCCATAGGACCACTTGAAGAAACAGCTGCCCATTTAAAAGTAAGCGCTGAAGGTGCAAACATTATTGATGAAATTAAAGCGTATCTCATTCCTTTATCTTTAAAAAGTATTCTCAATGGCTCCCAAAATGATATTTTTGATCTTGAGACATTAAGAAAATAAACTCCTAAAAGAGTAATTAGTATACCAGTAATACCAAAGAAAGAAGGGGTATCGTCAGCAGTAAAATATTCAAGCAACATCAGCCATACAATTGAAATCTTCCAAAGTGCTGTTACCGCACCAATTTTCCCATATAATAGCGCTTTCGACAGTGCAAGTGTGGCAATAGTCTGGGACACTGCAAAGATGCTACAAGCAATATAAAAATCAGAATGGATTTTAGGAATACCCGTTAAATAGAGAACTAATCCTGCAAATGGCAATGTCATAAAAAATCGACCTAAGACATTTATATATTCATCAAGATTATGTCCAATGGATTTCATAGACACATTTCTCAACACTTGAGCCATTGCAGAAACAAGAGATAAGGCGATCCAGTCCAAAAAAAACCCCACACCAAAAATTATTTAAAGAGAAAACGAAAAGATTATACCTAGGATTTCAAAAAAGTGTTTCTTCTTTCTCTTAAAAATTAACTTTGAGTTCAAACTCACTATGTTATACGATCAATAAAAATCCTATATTGGAGAGTAATAATGATAGAGAAAGACGTATTCATTTTCGATAACGTTGTTCATATGTACGACTATTCTGACGAAAACTTAAAATCAAAAGAGAGTGATTTTGATAGACAATATCATCTAAATAAAGTTCTTGGTCGAAGACAAAGATCAGAAAACGATATTTACTCTTCCTGGGATCCAATTCAAGGCTTTGCTAGGAAATGGACTTCCGAAGACCTTGGCAAATTGCTTTTTGAGGATTCTGGAACAGATATGGCAATGGCCCAAGCAGTTCCTTTATTTGATCTTTACAAAGATGGTTTCGCTCCCGTGAAAGCACAGTATGAATTTTCAAAAGCCTTTCCAGAAAGAGTTTTATTTTGTGGCGCAGTTGATCCTATGTACCCAAGTTTAGAGGGAGCACTGGAACAAATGGAAGAACAGGTTAAAGAAATGGGAGCAAAATCAATTAAAATATACAATGCTCATGTAGATGGAAAGTCTTGGGCATGTGATGATCCAGAAATTGCCTATCCTCTATATGAAAAAGGTCTTGAACTTGGAATGAAAATTTTTCAGTTCCATAAAGGCAATCCAATTACGAGAGCTAGTTTAAGGGACCTTTCTCCTCTAGATATTGAAAGAGCTGCGATGGATTTTCCGGATTTATCTTTTGGAATACATCATCTAGCCGTCCCATATTTTGAAGAAACCGTCTGGATTGCCTCTAGATACCCAAATGTTTTCTTAGTTCTTTCAGGCATAGGCCATACTCCTATGGTCGCACCAAGAACTTTTAAAGAGTGGATAGGAAGGCTACTAAGAGATGTAGGTTCTGATCGAATTCTGTGGGGTTCAGAAGCACCACTTCTTGGAAATCCAAGACCTATCCTAGATTGGATATGGAACATGAAAATTGACGAACAACTTCAAGAGGATTACGGTTATCCAGAAATTACAGAAGAAGACAAAAGAAATATTTTAGCAGAGAACCAAGCAAGATTATTCGATATAGATCTGGAATCTAAGAAAAAAGAATTTATCAAAAAATAAAATGGTATATTTTTTTATGAAAGAACATGAATTAGAAAAAGACATTAATGACTTGATCGAAACACAAATCAAACCACTTTTAAAAATACATGGCGGTGGTATACGCTTTGTTAAAATAAAAGATGATAAAACTGTTCAACTTGCCTTTGAGGGTGCTTGTCTTGGATGTCCTTTAAAAAGTGTTACCTATGCACTCGGTGTAAGACAAAGGTTATTGCAACATCCTGAAATTCACGAAGTAGAAATTGAAGGGGTACGTTTATCTAAAGCTGCATTGAACAGAGTAGAAAAAACTTTTTCTGGCTATTCCTTTTGGGAAAACTAAAATACTCCTAGTAGGTAATCATAATTGAAACTAAAAATACAAAAAAACCAAAATAAAATATGGTATGGATGGATCGTGCTTTCGATTGTTTATTTTGTAATGCTCTCACTCATAGGAACACGTTCAAGTTTTGGTTTTTTCTTTAAAGATATTTCAAACGAATTTTCGTGGTCACGTGCTGAAACTGCAGCTGCATTTTCAATTGGAATGTTTGCACAATCAGTCTGCTCTCTTTTTTCTGGATGGATTTCTGACAGATTAAGTATACGTTTAACAATGTCTGCAGGAATTGCTGTTTTCGGACTTTCTCTCTTGTTGGGAAGTCAAATAAATAGTCTTACTTTCTTTTATCTAACTTACTTTCTTATGAATATTGGATTTGCATCAAGTACTTGGGTTGCGCAAGTACCAACTCTTTCTAACTGGTTTATTACTAAAAGAGGACTTGCTCTAGGTATTTCTAGTTCCGCTCAAGGTACTGCATTTATATTAAATTTTTTTACGCCAATTCTCATTCTTGCTCTTGGCTGGAGAATGAGTTACGTTTTTTTTTCTGTTTTGATTCTATTCATTACACTTCCTCTCGCAGCAATATTCCATCGTGATCTTCCTGAACAAAAAAATACGGTTGCCGATCACCCTTTTTTACATTTAGAGAAAAAACATACAAAAAAAGAAAAATCTTTTCCAAAAAACATTCATAATGACCCCGTTAATTTTTTTTCATTTCGTTTTTATCTTTTTTTATTTTTATTTCTGCCTATTGCTTATGTTTTTACTGTTCTCTTAGTTCACTTTCCTGCTCATTTGACAGATCACGGAATAACGAATCTTTCTTCTGCAGGAATTTTTGCAACCTGGGGTGCATCTTTAATCGTAGGCTATTTGATTAGTTCAATTTCAGATTACTACGGAAGAACTCCTACGTTTTTAACAGGTAGTTTGCTCGGAGTAATCTCAATGTTCGTGATAGGAAAATACAATATTACTTTCGCACCATGGTCAATTTACTTATTAACTATTACAAACGGTATAGCTCTCGGTCTTATACGTTCAACTGCATCAGCAATAATGGCAGACCATTTTTCAGGTGAAAAATTTGGCAAGACAAATGGTATCGCAATGTGTCTTTTTGCCATTTTTGGCGGATTTGGGGCATGGTTCACCGGCTTCCTTTATGATATACACTTGAATTACTATTGGGGATTTTCTATCGCTTCATTAATGTTTATCATATCAGGAGTTTCTGCATTAATTTTATCTACACAGAAGAAAACTAATTAATCGAACGCTACCTTCTCATATTCTTCCGGTGTCAATGCATCTGCAACACCAATCATAGAATCACGAGTGACGAGCCTAGACAATGCCTCTTCTCCCAATTCTTCTGTTCCGGCTGGACGACGAGGTATGACAAGATATCGACAGTCGGCATTACTATCTATAACGACTAATTCAATATCTTCTGGAGGAGTGTATCCCAAATCAAGCAAGGCACCTCTAGGATCAGTAACTGCCTTTGACCGGTAAGGGAAACTTTTATACCAGGTAGGAGGTTGTCCAAGAAGTACTCTTGGATAACAAGAACATAAAGTACAAACGACCATGTAATGTAAACTTTCAGTATTTTCAACAACTATCAATTTAGTAACACTGCTTGCTTCTATATCTATTTCCATTTCTCCGCATGCAGAATGTGCGTCAGCAAGAAGACGTTCTTTAAATTCATCGTCAACCCAGGCTCGAGCAACTACCCTGGCACCAGTTGTTGGAGTTTGAGCATATATATCCTCTACCGTACGTCGCATTTCATCAGTAGTTACTATCCCCTTCTCTCTCAAAAGATTCAATAATCCAACAACACGTACCTGAAAATAATCCAGATCGTGCTCTACAGGAACAACCTTATCTTCCATGTAAGCTTCATCCGATTTCATTCGAGCATTATGCGATGACAAATCGTGACTATACGGACTTTCATTGTCATGAGGATGATTATGATGATGCCCACTTCCATGGTGGTTGTCTGACATTTATTTTCTCCTTAAGGAAACTATAATGCTTCAATCCAATGGTCATAGATTTCAATATTCAACTTATCCTTCTTCTCACCTGGTTTATGTTCCCAAAGATCATTTAAATTAAACTGAACCCAATACAGATCTTGGGAAGGCTTTCCGTCTCCACCATAAGCAAGAATTTCAGGGTTCTCGTAATTTCCAAAATAACGAATAATCTTTCCAGATTTGCCCTTCACATATTCAGTTGTTCTATGATGACCTTCGAAATAAGTGTCTTTTATTCGAACTTCTTCTCCAACTTCAAATTTTGACACCTTTACCCCACGAGTTTAATTAAAAAAAAAATTTAAAATCAATACAAAAAGAGTAACGAAAGACAAATCTATTTTCAAGTAATTTGATAAAGCTTACGTACATTCTCAACCAAAATTTCATTCTGCTGTTTCTCTTCCAATTTGCTCATTCCAGGAATTTCACGACAATTTTCATGATTCGCCATGTCTGCTGGATAATCCGTCCCATACACAACTCTTTCGGAACCCAAAGTTTTTACGGCAAATTCAAATGAGTCAGAATTATGAATTATGGTATCGTAAAAAAATCTATTTATATATTCTTCTGGGTTCTTAGAACCATGTACTTTTGGTTCCCTTCTTTCTCCATAACCATGTTCCCAACGTCCTCGAATCCAAGGGAGAAAACCACCTAGATGAGAAAGTAAGAAATTTAAATTTGGGAAACGATCCAAAACCCCTCCAAAAATCAAACATGCAGCGGCTATAGTTGTATCAAGAGGATTCCCAATGAAATTACGTAAATAAAAATCCTTGAGTCTATCTGCCGCACCCATTGTATCAATTGGATGGATAAATATAGTAATCCCTAGATCTTGTGCTTTTTGCCAAAAAACATCCAGATTAGGATCGTCCAAATTTTTGCCTGCAACATTCGACGCTATCTGAACACCAAGATGGCCGTTTTTTATTGCACGTTCTAATTCTACTGCTGCTAATTCAGGATCTTGGAGAGGAACTGTTGCCATACAGGAAAAATCAGAAGAGTTATTATTTGAAATTTCGATTAGTGCATCGTTCATAGATTGAGCAAGATCATTAGTAATCGACTTGTCTAGAGAATAAAAAGTAAGTGACGGAGAAACAGACAGAATCTGTCGACTAACTCCCATACGCTCCATATCTTTTAAACGTAAATCAACTTCATAATACATCGGAGTAAGAATATTTCTCAATTCCCTGCTTTTCCCAAGAACATTACTCTTCGTAACTATCCATTCCTTCCCATCCGCATTTTGAATGGTTACAGTATCTCCAAAAGCTTTGTTTCTAACATCTTCTAAAAAACCTGAAGGAACAATATGCGTGTGAGGATCAATAACCATCTTAAACTCCAAAGTCTAAAAAGAAATTATATTTTATAAAGTTCTTTTACATTCCCACTCAAGATTTTATCTTGATCTGCATCCGACAATCGCGAAAGTCCAGGAATATCCTTTGCTGCACCTAAATAACCCATATCAAACGGGTAATCCGTCCCATATAAAATTCGTTCAGAGCCCAAAGTGTTGACTGCAAATTCAAAAGAATCAGCATTATGAATTATTGTGTCATAATAAAAATTATCAATATATTGCTCAGGATTTTTTGCCCCATTAACCTTCGGCTCACGTCTTTCACCATAACCGTGTTCCCAGCGACCACGAATCCAAGGAGTAAAACCTCCAGTGTGGGAAACTAAAAATTTAATATTTGGGAACCTGTCAAAAACACCACCAAAAATTAAGCAAGCCATCGAAATTGTTGTATCTAAAGGATTGCCAATAAAATTGCGAAGATAGTAGTCTTTAAGACGATCATTTACTCCCATAACATCTGAAGGGTGAATAAAAACAGGGACATCTAATTCACAAGCCTTTGCCCATACAACATCAAGACTAGAATCGTCAAGATTTGTTCCTGCAACATTTGATGCTATCTGGCAACCTTTATGCCCATTTTTTACAGCACGATCTAATTCAGAAGCAGCAGCATCTGGATCTTGAAGCGGAATCTGGGCCATGCAATGAAATTGTTCAGGATATGTCTTAGTCAATTCAGTTAAAGCATCATTTAAGGATGAGGCGATTTCTTTGTTCAATCCTGCATCTAAAGCGTAAAATGTCATGGGAGGAACGACTGATAAAACCTGCATATCAACTCCCATATTCTTCATATCAGAAAGCCTAAGATCAACATCATAAGTTGTTTTTGGAAGAGGATTTTTATGAATTCTTTCCTGTCCCAAAACCGTATTCTTAGTTGTTAAAAATTCCCAGTCTTCACCTGGTTCAATAATTACAGAATCACCAAAACTACCTTTTCTTACATCCTCTATAAAACTAGGTGGAGCTATATGGGCATGAGGGTCAATTATCACTGATTTCTCCTTATTGGAAAGATTTTATAATTAAACACATAAAATTCTAAATTTTCTATTTAAAAGTATTTAAACAAAAAACCGGCCATTTTCAAGCTATAGATAAAAATTACTTCAAATGACCAATCTAATATTTTTTATTTATTTTAATACGTACGTTAGATGACCCCACGGAAATTTCCTCATTAGAGATACCTTCCATGTCTCCTTTTGCAACTGGACCAGCAATACCATCAAAATCAAGACGAGCTACAATTCGATACCTCCCGTCAAATTTCACACCTCTCATCATGACATTTCTTTCAGATAATTCAAACTTAAATGGAAACGAAGGGGACATTATTCTTACAACTGCGACTGGAGCCGGTCTATTTTTATTTTTGGCAATAACATATAAGACAGATTTTTTGTTTTTAAAAGAAACTAAAGAATCATCAATTGTAATCACCCCAGATATTTTTCTAACCAAAGAATTTTTTTTTGTTTTTTTATTGCTTTTTCCCTCTCTTGCAATAATAACGTTGACATTATTTGATCCGATTTGAACAATTTCACGAGAAACACCCTCAAAATCACCTTTAGTAAGAGGCCCGACAATTCCGTCAGCATCTAATCTTGCCCTAACTAAAACACGACCACTAAAAGATACTCCCGGCATCATCGAATCGTTCTTTGTTAGAATAAAATTGTAAGGAAACTTAACATTAATTAATTTCTGTACAGCTAAAGGAGGCCCCCCTCGCTCAGACTGTAAATATAGAAAGAGTGTTCTTACATTTTTCACTCTTTTTTTAAGTTGAGGGGTTATACGAACAACTCCTGATACCGATTCTTTTGGCACAGAAAAAACCGGATAAAAATCACATCCATAAATAAAAAAACTAAACCCAAATAAGAAAAAAAAGAAAATCCTCGAACACATTTTAATTATTATCCCTTTTTGTTAATACGCAAAAAATCAGAAACTTCCTCTGAAGAAGGAAGAGCAGAACGTCCTCCAAGTTTTGTGCAATTTATTGCAGCAACAGCATTTCCGTACCGAAGAGATTCCTCAATAGAAAAATTCTTTAGTTGACCATACAGGAACCCTGCATGGAATGCATCTCCTGCACCAGTTGTATCTACAACATCTACAGGAAAAGCTTCAACTTCATAAAAAGTACTACCATCATAGGCTAGTACACCCCTATATCCGAGAGTCATTCCAACCAATTTTGGTCCTAATGAAAAGATCTCTTCCAAGGACTCGAATGGATTTTTTTTGCCCGTAAATTCTTTAGGAAAATGTTCTGATGATATCAAAAAATCAGTTTTTTCTATCAATTTTTCTATCCCGGTAAAAACACGTTCTGCATCAAAAGAAATTAATGTTCCTTCACTTTTGGCAATCTCACATGCAAGAATTTCTGCATGTAGATTATGCCCATCGATATGTAAAAATTTTGAGGATGTAATAAGTTTGGGATCTACATCTTCTGGCGCTATAAAAGTATCTCTTTTCCATATGATTGTTCTCCCGCCACGTAATTCTTCTTCTCCCTCTCTTTGAACCAATACAATTGCAAACTGACTAGACAAACCAGTCTGTATAGTTACATTTTCAACATTTACCCCTTCATTACGAAGACTGTCTATAGAAAATTTCCCAAGTTCATCATCTCCGATTGAACCTATATAAGAAACATTCAGTCCCAATCTTGAAAGTGCAACCATTGCAGTTGCAACTTGACCACCGCCTTCATAGTTAATATTCCTAGCCTCAGATTTTGAATTAAAAACAGGAAAGGTTCCTAACTCGCATAATAAATCAACTGAATTAAGACCAAGACCGACAACATCAAAAATATAATTTTTCATTTTTTAATCAAATTCTCTATAGCGAATTCCACATGGGTCAACCTGATTTAAAGCAGCGATTTCTTCACTAGAAGGTTCAACTGTTTCAGGACAATTTTCGAAACTTCCAATATCAAAACCAGTACATTCACGTAAACTTTTTTCGTCAGTCCCATAATGTTTACTATGCAAAGAAAGATTCCGTTCTGTTTTTTTGAAAATACAAAGTGGTGTAACTATTTTATCGACATTTCCTGCTGCTGTTATAAAAGAACAATCCTTAGGAAATGTTCTTTTTGTATGAACGGTTCTCCATAAGACAACTCGTTTCGCCGTAGGAAGTAGCATTGCACTCCCCGCACCACCAGGAAATTTTGTCTTAGGTTTTTCAGATTCCCCTATAAAAGAAAGATTTATATTTCCAAATGAATCTATTTGAGCACCACTCAAAAAAGCCAAATCTAATTTCCCTCTAGCAGAAAGATCAAAAATTTCAGAAAGAGAGAAAAATGATCTATTGCCTTCCATTAGTTGTATACCAACTGTCGTTAATGGCAATTTTGAAGGAATTGGATCCACTCCACCAGGAATATTAAGATATGTAATATTTGGTGCTTTAGTTACCCTTGCCAAAGAAATTGCTACCATAGGTAAAATAGAAGAAACACCATGAAAGACTGTTTCATAGTCTCTAATCTCTCTTGCAAGGAAAACAACCATCCTATCTGCAATTTCTTTAGTCTCTACAGAAACTTGAGAATTATTCATCTGAAACCTATTTCTTTTTCCTATGCGTAATCTATATTTTCTAAAGAAACAAGATGCTCTTCTATTGTATTATTGGATTTTGATTGTAAAAAATATTTTTTCATAACTTCCTCATCATAATCATAAAAAGGATAGCATGACATTGGGAATGCTCCCTTTTCTACTTGTACTACAGCCCTTACTAGGAAAGACGGAATTTTAGTTTTCATAGGATTTTCCTGAAAAAAAGACGTTTCTTTAATTTTTTCAGTTGTTAAAATTACTTGTTTTGAGGCTCTTGTCATTAGAATATCTTCAAATACTCCACCTTCTATTCTCGCATTTCCAAATTTATCCGAGTAAGGAACATGAATAATTGCCCAATCTGGTGTAATAGAAGGGATCATGAAAATTTCCTCTCCAGTGTAAGGATCAGATATTTTATCAAAACCAGTCATTTTAGGAACATCGCTTCCCTGCAGACCAGCTATAGGCTGACTAGGAATACCGTAAGAAGATGCACGCAATGCTGCAATAACGGTTGCACATGCGTGTTCTTGAACTTTCACTATTCCAGACTCAACTGATCTTCGAAAAGATGGACATAAGCCAAAAATATTCTCAAATCCAACATATCCAACAGTCACTTCAGAAACGACTTCAGAAAAACATAGAAGATCGATATCATAACCACCTGCAGTTTTTACTAATGATAGGTTTCTTTTTTTTTGACGTGCAAGTTCACGAACAAACGAAGAGGGAATTCTGGAAAATGAGTTCCCACCTAAAGCCAACATCTGCCCGTTCTCCACTAGCGAAACGGCATCAGACAAAGATAAAAGTTTAGATTTCATGCGAAACCTTCAGCAAAACGACAAATATAATTAAGCTACAATTGTACATTTAAACACGATTCCAATTTAAATTCTAACAAATAGAATCTTATTGACAATTATAGGTGAATTGCCTACGCTAGTTGTTGTTATAGTCTATTGGTTTATTGCTTAATCCGCCACCCCCCTAATCTTGGGTAAGTAAACTTGAAAGAAACAGTTCATAGTAATTCGACTTCATCTCCAGAGATAAAAAAACCTGTCCTGAAACAAAAAAGAGATGGGAATTCTCAAGATATTCATTCTGAGGATTGGATTGAAAGTTTGCATCAAGAACAACAACCTTCAATACAGCTTTCATCTAGAAATGTTGATCAACCTGAATTTCTTACTACAAAAGAAGAAAATAAATTCAGAGTAAAATTGCAAGTTTTCGAAGGTCCTCTAGAACTACTTCTTAACTTAGTAAAAGAACATGAATTAAATATAAACGACATTCCAATTACATTTATAACAAACCAATATATGGAATATGTAAACTTGATGAAAAATTTAAATATTAATCTTGCATCAGAATATCTAGTTATGGCTTCTTGGCTTATTTACATTAAAAGTAGAACCTTACTACCTAAAACTGATGGTGAAGAACTTCTTGAAGAAGACCCAGAAATGCTTCGCCAAGAGTTACAAAAACAATTAATAGAATATCAAAAATATAAAAATTTAAGCGGTTACTTTAAAATTGCCGAAGAAGAACAATCACTCCATTTTGAAAGAGGTGGTGATCAAGAAATAGAATCTATCATAAGAAAAATTGACCCTGAAGAGGACGGGAAGATCATTCTGACAACTTTTGAACTCATGAACGCAATGAAGAATATGCTTACCTTAGAAGATGGAGAAAATGTACATTTAGTTGAAATAGACGAATTAGAAGTAGCTGACAGGCAAAACTATATCTTGGATTTCATAAAAAATTTAGGCTCTGATGGCATAGCTTTCGAAAAAATTCTAGAAAACAAGAGAACTTTAACAATCGTTGCCACATTTCTTGCTCTACTTGAACTCATAAAAAGAAATTTGATCATTGTTTTTCAAAATCAAAGTTTTTCAGAAATCAGAATTAAAAAGGCGGTGCTTAATGAATAAAGACGAACAATCGAAATTTGAGTTAGCTTCAGATCATACTTCTTCTCCTGAAGAAAGTGCTAAGGCTCTTGCAGACCATCAAATGGAAGCTATGGAAGAGTTGCCTACTCATGCTACTTTCGATCTAGTTGCCGGTGAAGAAGAAGTAAAAAAATCAGAAGAAATTCCTCTAATTATAGAAGAAAGTGAAGCGAAAAAAATAGTAGAAACTCTTCTTTTTGCTTCAAAAGAACCTCTCCGTGCACGTGATATTTCTGCCGTATTTAGAGGAGTAGAAAATATTGATGTAAAAAAAGTAAGAAAAATTCTTCTGGGTCTGGTAGATGAATATAAAGATAAAACCTTTCAAATACTAGAGATAGCCGAAGGTTTCCAAATTAGGACTAGATCCGAATTTCATCCTTGGGTGAGAAAACTTCTAAGAAAAGAAAAAAGCAAAAAATTGTCTCAAGCTGCACTCGAAACACTTGCAATTATTTCATACAAACAACCTATTACTCGGATAGAAGTTGAAGAAATCAGAAGAGTGGATTGTAGTGGTGTTATGAATACGTTATTAGAAAAAAATATAATTAAAATCATGGGAAGAAAAGATGTCCTTGGGAAACCCATAGTTTACGGCACTACTCCTTTATTTCTTAAACACTTTGGATTTAAAAGTATTTCTGATATGCCAAATCCAGAGGAATATCTTTCTGAAATTGGTTTAGAACAAAATCTCCAAAGTATAAATGTTATGGATACTAACGGTGACAAAAACGACAATCAAAATAATTGATTTCTTTTATTTCAAAACCACTTAGAAAAAAATCACTTTGATTAAATTCTCAAATAGTATTCGGAGATTCTTAACTAGGCATCTATCTAATATTGGTTATTACACAAGTAGAAATAGATTAGATAAGAGAATCGCAGAACTTTTTTCCTATAAAAAGAATGGCTTTTTCATAGAAGCTGGTGCAGCAGAAGGTTTTATTGAATCACATACACTTTTTTTAGAACAGAATTATGGCTGGACTGGTTTATTAATTGAACCAACACCAGAACAATTTAATTATTGCAAACGATTCAGAAAAAATTGTATCGTTGAAAATTTCTTCCTTACTGATTTTTCAAATACTTCTTCAACAACGCAAATGAGAGATGCACAAAGAAGTTCAAGAAAAGTCGGACATAATTTACATTCGGATTCAACTTACAATCGATATAATCAAGAAATTATTGAAGAAACAAAGAACAAAACTTTTTTTGCAAAAAATACACCTTTAGATTCTCTACTAGAAAAACATTCTATTAACCACGTCGATATAATGATACTTGACGTTGAAGGGGACGTTTTCGAAGTACTAAATGGATATGACCATAACTCGAAAATTATTGATTTTTTATTAGTTGAAGTTTGGAAAGATGATTTTCCATATTTTTTACAAATGGCTGAAGAAAAAAAATGGGAATATATTGCACCTTGGAGTGGTTCTGATCACCTTTTTAAGCTGAAATAAGATTTTTCTTACAAAAAACCTTTCTAATGCAGGGCAAGAAATGAAATTTGGAATTATGGCATGTGGCGGTGTTGGTGGATATTTTGGAGGTCTCCTTTCTGCTTCAGGAAACGAGACTCACTTTGTAGCACGCGGAAAACATCTCGAATCTATGAGTAAAAATGGTTTGCATATAAAATGTATCGAACCCAAGGATTTTGTAATTAAAAATGCCTCCTTTACGGAAGATCCCAAAAAAATTGGTACTTGTGACGTAATTCTTTTTTGTGTGAAAACTATATCTAACAAATCTTTAATTCCTGCAATAGAACCGATGGTTGGAAAGAATACAACAATAATTAACTTACAAAATGGTGTAGATAATGAGAAACAACTTGCCGATTTTTATGGTAAAGAAAAAATTATGGGTGGGGCTGCATATATTTTCACTTCTGTGACTAGCCCAGGAGTAATTTCTCAGATTGGAGGTCCCAGAAAATTAGTTTTTGGGGAGTTAGATGGTGTTGATACCGAAAGATCCGAAAAAATACTAAATGTTATGAAAAAGGCAAAAATTAATGCATTTCTTTCTCAAAATATTCTCAAAGAATTATGGACGAAATTTATTTTTATTTGCGCTGTTGGGGGTATGACGGCCTTAACTCGCTCCTCAATTGGAGAGATTATGAAATATGAAGGCACGAAAACTATGACTCGTTCAATGATGAAAGAAGTCTATGATATTTCAAAAGCCGAAGGAATCAATCTTCCTATAGGAACAGATGAAGACAGATTCAATTTTATTAAAGAACAAGACCCTTCAAGTAAAGGGAGTTTGTGTCATGACTTAGAAGCAGGGAAAAAAACAGAAATAGATTCTCTTTGTGGATTTGTTTCTAAGTTGGGAGAAAAACATAAAATTCCTACACCCATCAATGATTTTGTTTATCATACAATTAAATTTCATGAGACCAAATAGGTAATAAAAATAAAACATGGCTGTTCACTAGAATTTCTCCTCTTAATTTGAATATAATGATTTAAACAAAATTTCTAATTGAAATTGTTCTTTTCTTTTTTTCAAAGGATCGTTGCATGAAAAAATCAGATTCTAAAAAAAACAAAATTCAATATTGGCTAATGAAAAGTGAACCAGAATCATATTCTTTTGACGATTTACTCTCTGAACCAAGTAATCAGGCTTGTTGGGATGGGGTCAGAAATTATCAAGCACGAAATCTAATGATATCGATGAAAATCGGAGACCAAGCCTTTTTCTATCATTCTAATTGCAAACCCCCACATATCGTTGGAATTGTGGAAATAGTTCGTGAATCATATCCTGATCATACAGCTCTAGATAAAAAATCTATCTATTATGACGTAAAAGCATCTAAAGAAAATCCAAGATGGTTTATGGTAGACGTTCAACCAATAATGAGACTAAAAAAAATTGTCACTTTAGAAGAACTTAAATCAAATCCAAAACTAAAAGAAATGCGTGTGACTCAGAAAGGACAAAGATTAAGTGTACAGCCAGTAGAGAAAAAAGAATTTGATGAAGTTATTAAAATGTCGATTTCATAGATAATATTTTTAACTAATGCTTTAAGGAGGAACATATGTCTGGGAAAAATGCAAAATATCGCTTTTTATTAGTTCAAGCATTCGAGATACCAGGTAAAAGTAAATATTACGCTTCAAGAGCAAATCTTCCAAAAGAAGAAGCTTTAAGAAATTATAAAGATATTTCGCATTTACTTGAGGACGTAGATTGGGAAATACATCTTGGTGGAGTACCTCAATATGGTGATTGGGCAGTAGAAAATAGAGAAGAATTTGCATATGCCGCTTCAGCTCGCCTTCCTGCGGTTCGTGAGGCTGCTGAAAGTGGGAAATATAACGGAATAATTCTCTTGGGAGGTGGAGAACCCGGTTTTCTTGAATCTAGAGAAATCTGCCGAAAAAATAACGTTGTCGTTACATCCTGCGGTTTTTCACAAATGCATATTGCTACTATGCTTGGTAATAAATTCAGCGTTATAGATTTTGCCGAACCACATAACATGTATTACTACAATCTTGTTGTTCAACATCGTTTTGATAGAAGATGTGCTTCAATAAGAAACATTGGATACTACCACCCAAGACCTGGTTATGATGGGGAACCAGATCTCACACAGGAAAACATTAAAGCCTTAAATGGTGAGCATTCAGATGCAGTTGAAAGAGCTGTAGAAGAAGCGGAATCGGCTTTAAAAGAGGATGGCGCTGAAGTTTTAACATTTGGATGTTCTGGTATGTTCTGGCTTCAACCTTTTTTACAAAAACGATTGTCTGAGTTGGGATGGGAAGTTCCTGTACTCGAAGGATACAGTTGCTCAATCATGTTAGCAAAAATGATGGTGGATATGGGGATTAATGCAAGTGGTATTACCTTTCCAGGAGATAGACCAAAGAAAAGTCCTAGAAGAGTACTTTTTTAAAGAATACTTAATGATAAATTCTATCCTCCAACAGGAGGAGAGAATTTATCGAGAACTCCTTTTTTTATTTCTAAACCAATACCAGGTTCTTCAGACAGAATAATTTTACCTTTTGAAATCTGATGATTTATTTCAAAAATACAATCCCACCAAGGCATATATTCACACCAAAATTGTGTATTTTCATTACTCATAAGATGAGCAGAAACTTCATGAAATAAATGAGAAGTAAGTTTTACAGAATATTTTTTAGCTATTTCAGAAACTTTTTGCCAACCAGTAATTCCAGAACATCTTTGTAAATCGGGCATTAAAAAATCTACGCAATTCTCAGAAAGGAGGCGAAGCATACCTCCAACGTTATAATTTGTCTCTCCGCTGCAAATAGGGATTAAACTTTTTTCTTTAATTTCGCTACAAAGCAAATAGTCCTCATGATCAACAGGCTCTTCAATCCATGTCAAATTAAAAAGTTTTAAACTTTCAATCGCTTTAAATGCTTCTTCTCTATTCCAGCCTTGATTTACATCAATCATCAAATTCATTTTCTCACCAATAGTTTCACGAACAGCAACAATTCTATCAATATCCTCCTGTAACTCGTTCTTTCCAACACGCAATTTCATTCCTTTAAATCCTTGACTTTTGAAAAATAAAGCCTCTTCTTGTAATTGTTCTATTGAATAGTTCAACCATAATCCTTCACTTGCATAGCAACGTATCTGCGTCTTTTTCCCGCCCAAATATTTCCAAAGTGGCATTTCGCTAATTTTAGAACTTATATCCCAACAAGCTGTATCTAAAGCTGCAATGGCCATTGCACTTATCCCGTCTCTGCCGACAAAACTTACAGAACTCCTCATAGCATTCCAATTATCCTCGAGTTTTGTAGGATCTTTTCCTACTAAAATTCCTGACAGATCTCGAACCATTGCGACTATTGCTCGAGCGCGCTCTGCTCCAAAAGCAAAACTCCATCCCAATCCCTCCAAACCGTCTCTCGTCCTAACCTTGACGAGACACGTCTCCACCGACTTCATATGAAAAGTCGAAACATAAACAGGTTTTGTGAGAGGAATACTCAAATGAATCGGAGTAACACTTAAAATTTTAGAATCAAAAGACAAAGTTCGACTCCTTTTTAAAAAGTCTCTGTTTTATTTGATTTGTTACCTTAAAAAGAAAGATCGATTAAAAACTAAAAATATTATAATTATTAATTTGCAAAAAAAACATGATAGCATTTATGTTAGCTTAGTTTTTTTAATCGGATACAATTAAATGACCTCCTTAAGATTACAGAAAATAATCGCACAAGCTGGTGTTGCTTCAAGGCGCAAAGCTGAGGAACTTATTTCAAGTGGAGTTGTTAGTGTAAACGGTAAGATTATTCGTGCCTTAGGAACAAAAGCTGAACCCTCGATTGATTCTATTAAGGTAAATGGAAAACTAATAACAAAACGAGAAGGTTTGCTATATTTAGTCATGCATAAACCTCGTTCTGTTTTAACTACTATGAGTGAAGACGAAGGCGAGACCCGTTTGCGGATCCCTGACTTTCTACCAACCAAAAAAGCCAGAGTTTTTCCTGTAGGACGATTAGATTTTGATGCAAAAGGCACCCTTGTTTTGACAAACGACGGAGAACTCGCGAATCGCCTGATGCATCCTAAATATGAAATTCAGAGAGTTTATATGGTAAAAATAGAAGGTATCCCAGACAAAAAAGATCTAGAAAAAATGGAATCAGGGGCTTGGTTAGCACTTGAAAAAAATAAAGAGGGTTCACAAAAAAGAAAAACAAAACATCTTTTAAAAAGCGAAGTAGAAATTCTTCCTAAAAAAACAAAAAAAAATACATGGCTTAGAATTAAACTTAGAGAAGGCAAAAATCATCAAGTTAAGAGAATGTGTCGTGCAGTGGGTCATTCCGTAATTCAATTAAATCGTTATTCATATGCAGGAATAACGATTAAAGGTCTTTTACCTGGAAAAATCAGACCTCTAACACCTGAAGAAATCCGCAAACTAAAAAAACTTACCAACTTAGAAAATTAAGCTTTTAATTAACGACAAAGTATTTTAGTAGAATAGTGTTATTACCTGACTAAAAATTTTACCAGAATTAGGGTAAAATAACTTTTTCTAAAAACAGTTTTCGGATTTTTCATGAATAAAAATCTTACCTTAGCAAATAAGGTTACACTTGGAAGACTAATTTTGGTCCCCTTATTCATTATTTGCATCCTTAATGGATTTGAGGGTTGTGCTTTGATATCGTTTGCAATAGCTAGCATTGCAGACGGTATAGATGGTTTTTTAGCAAGAAGCAGAAAGGAAATTACATCACTAGGAAGTATTCTAGATCCAGCAGCAGATAAAATTTTAATGCTTACCGCTTTTCTATTATTATCCTCTTTTAATTATCTTCCCGTTTGGCTTGCAGTATTAGTAATAGGAAGAGATATAATTTTAGTTTCAGGGTTTTTTATTCTTAGAACAATAACAAGTCCTGATATTATAAAACCATCGTATCTAGGAAAAACAACAACAGTATTTCAAATGTCTACTATCATTATTGTACTTCTGGTATCATTATCATCAGGTTTAAAAAATCTTGATACTTTGTACATTTTATTTATACTAACAGGAATATTTACTATTGTTTCTGGAATACATTATCTTTTTTTCGTTGGTTTGCGTTTAATTAGAAAAGATGTTTTAAAAACTTAACTTTTTAAAGAGATTATCTTGGATAAAAGTTCTCCATTTATGACCTGGAAAAGAATGTGGCTAGTAATAATTTTTGGTTTTAGTCTATGGCTCATTTTTTCTGCCCGTTCTGCTCTTACTCCCATTATATTTTCTTTTATTTTCGCTTATGCAACACAACCTATTGTTGAATTTCTCCATAAAAGAAAGATACCCCGAGGATTTGGTATTTTGATAGTGTTGTTTATCTTTGCTCTTTTGCTAGTCCTACTTTTTGTAGGTCTGAGTCCTCAGGTGAAAACCCAGATAGAATCATTTTCAAGCAATATTCCAAAATATATAAAGATTTTAGAATTATGGATTTTAAAATTTCTTATGAAATTAAAAATAAGTTCACAGGCAGAATTACAAAAATTCATCTCTGAAAATTTAAATCTATTCGCGTCTGTTCCCTTAAAAACTCTTCAAGCCTCGAGTAATTTTTTGCTTTCTACTACAAAAGGTATTTTCTCTATTGCCATGAGTGTCTTATATATAGGCCTTATTCCGGTAATTGTTTTTTATATCGGAAGAGATATGAAAAGAATTTCTCCTACTTTTTTACAATATGTACATCCAGACTATCGGAAAGAAGTTGAAAAACGTTTTTTCCGTTTGGACGAATTACTGTCTGCCTTTATCAAGGGGCAACTAATTGTAGGAATAATACTTTCTGTACTATATATGTTAGGTTTTTATTTTATGGATGTACCTCTTTGGCTTCTACTCGGTATTCTAACAGGTCTCGCAAGTATGTTTCCTTATGTTGAATGGATCATAGCATTTCCTATAGTAGTTCTTCTTACTGCACTCCAACATCAAGATTGGACTCATTTCTTTGGAGTACTCTTAATCTTTGGAGTTTTATCAAGTTTAACTGGCATGTTCCTTGTTCCAAAAATTCTTGGAGAAAAAATTGGGTTACATCCGGTCGTAATTTTGTCTGCAATTTTAGTTGGCGGCGAATTACTTGGTTTTATAGGAATACTGCTAGCTGTACCTTTTGCAGCAACAGCAAAAGTCGGATTAGAAGCTGTCTATGACTATTATATTATCTCAGACGAAAACTCTTCATGAAGAAATCTCAATATCCTGGTCACAAGATCTTGCCATAAGAAATAATAAATCTGAAAGACGGTTCAAGTAGATCATTAAATGCGGATTCTCTATATATCCCTCATCTCGTATTTTAACTACCCAACGTTCTCCTCGTCTAATAATTGAAAGTGCGAGGTCAAGTGCTGAACCACTGGCAGATTCTCCGGATATATACCAATTTTCTATTTTGATAATTTTTTCATATCTTTCGATCTGAGAATCAATCCATTGCTCCATCTTTTTATCAACTCTTTCCTTAAGCAAAGAATTTTTTCCTCGAAGAGTTGCTAACTCTGCACTAATAACAAAAATATCTTTCTGTATTTTTAAAATTTCAGGTTTTAACCATTCAGGAGCATTCGATCTGGCTAACCCAAGAGCTCCCTGAGATTCATACATTGCACCATAAGCTTCTACTTGAGGGTGGTACTTAGAAACTCTATCTGCAAACCATAAATCAGTTTTCCCATCGTCCCCACGTCTTGTAACAAGAGACATAAATTAATTCCTTTTATTTATAAATTTTTTATAATTTCGCTAGCAACAGATTTAGTAGAACCTGAACCTCCCAAATCCGGGGTGGTATTTCCTGAGGATAAATGTTCACGAATTGAAGCATCTAAACGGGAAGATGCTTTTTCTTCTCCAAGAAATTCAAGCATCATAGAAGCCGAAAAAAGTGTTGCAACAGGGTTTGATATTCCTCTTCCCATTATATCTGGGGCAGAACCGTGAACGGGCTCAAAAAGTCCTGGAACTTTTCCATTAGGATTATAATTCGCACTTGCTGCAATTCCTAAACCTCCTACAATACCAGCACCAAGATCTGTTAAAATATCAGCGAACAAATTCGTCGATACTACAACATCAAAAATTTCAGGCTTTCTCACAAAATCTAAAGCTGCAGCATCTACGAGAAGTTTATTTGTCTTGACTCTTTGATATTTTTTTTGTTTAGCAACTTCGTCGAAAATTTCATCCCACAAAACTAAAGTATGTCCTTGTGCATTTGATTTTGTTACACTGGTCACATGCTTTTTTCTTTTCAAAGAAGCTTCGAATGACTCTTCAATAATTCTTTTACAACCTAAACGTGAAAAAATAGCTATTTGAGTCGCAATTTCATTAGAATGGCCTTCATAATGACGTCCTCCCATAGGACTATATTCACCTTCAGTATTTTCACGAAAGAAAAGAATATCTATATCTCCAGGAACATAATCCCTAAGAGGAGATTTTAGACCTTCGTAAAGAATGATTGGCCTCTTATTAACATACAAATCAAAACCTCTTCTTATAGGTAAAAGCAATTCATTAAGCGTAATATGATCAGGAATATCTGGTCGCCCAACCGCACCCAGTAGTATGGCATCAAAAGATTCTAAAGTAGTCAAAAAATCGTCTGGGCACATTTTCCCATGCTTATGATAAAAATCACTGCCCCATGGAAGTTTTCTAAAATCTAATTTCAATTGTTTGTCAATCTTAACAAGCGCACGAAGAACTCGAACAGTTTCTCCTATGACTTCTGGACCTATGCCATCTGCAGGAATTAACGCTATCGAATGCTTCGCCATATCATGTTCCTAAAAGAAAAAATTAAAGATTAAGTATTTATACCCTTCAATTTATCATAATTTCAGATTATAAATAGATAAATAAAAAAATATTTGTTTCATTTATAGGTTTATTAATTTTTGTGAAAAAAATTTCAAAAAAAAAGATCATTTCATCATCTTCAGAAGCAGTTTCTGAAATCCAAGATGGATCAATAGTCTCAATCGGTGGGTTTGGGGGAATAGGAATTCCTGAAAACTTATTAGAGGCATTATTGGAACATGATGTACATGACCTAACAATAGTTTCAAATCATGCTGGACAGGGAGAACAAGGATTATCTGCGTTAATAAAGCAAAAAAAAGTAAAAAAATTGATATGTTCTTATGCTTTCCATAAAAATTCTTATATTTTTCGTGATCTTTTTATATCCAAAGAGATAGAACTTGAGCAAGTTCCTCAAGGAACACTTGCTGAAAGACTAAGAGCTGGTGGTGCAGGAATTCCTGCCTTTTATACTAAAACTGCAGTTGATACAGATTTTGAACAAGGAAAAGAAACAAGAAGTTTTAATGGCGAGAAAACCGTTCTGGAGTTTTCCCTGCAAACTGACTTTGCTCTAATTAAATGTCATCAGGCGGATAATCTTGGGAATCTAACTTACAAAGGAACTGCAGGCAATTTTAATCCTGTAATGGCAAAAGCTGCAAAAATAACTATCGCAGAAACCGAATTATTAGTAGAAACAGGAGAAATAGAACCTGAATCTGTACAAACACCTAGTGTATATGTTAATAAAATTGTCGTAGGAGAAAATATTGAGCTTCGATCCGAAATATAGTGATCTTTTGTTGACTCCAACAGATATAGCCAAACGTATTGCAAAAGAAATTCCGGATGGATCTACTGTTAATCTTGGCATTGGTATCCCTACTCTTGTCGCAAATTATGTCGATCCATTAAAAGGAATTTTATTTATGGCAGAAAACGGAATCTTAGGGACTGGACCTAAACCAAAAGAAGGAGAAGAAGATTTAAATTATATTAATGCGTCCAGAGAACCCATCGTACCAATAAAAGGGGCATCAATCTTTGACCATGCGGAAGCGTTTTCCATGATAAGAGGAGGGCACATTGATATTGCCATTTTGGGTGCTCTTCAAGTATCTGAAAATGGAGATCTTGCAAATTGGACTGTTCCAGGAGAGGCCAGAGGTGGTATCGGAGGAGCTATGGATTTAGCTAAGGGAGTAAAGGAAGTATATGCTGTAATGAAACATATCACTAAAGATGGAATGCTCAAATTTCTCAAAAAATGTTCTTATCCACTTACTGCAAAAAAAGTGGTAACGAAAATTTTTACTGATATGGCACTAATAGAAATTACTGAGAAGGGTCCTATACTCAAGGAAATTACGACTGGACTTAATCAGGAATTGATCGAAAAATTCTCTGAGCCAAAATTAATTATTCCTAATAAAACAAGTTTCATTTCAAAGGAATAAAAATAAAATAGAAATGAGAAAATATTATTTGACCATGTAAAAAAGACAATTAAACTGGAGTATATGAAGATGCCAATACATAAAATTTTTGAAATGGAAAAAAATCGAGAAGAGTCTACCCCTGAAGCAGAAATGCAAAGAGTTAAAGGGGATCTAATGAAGGTTGGGATAGTTGTTTATCAAAAAGACAAAGGTGCACCTCCCCATTTTCATCCAAATGATGAACAGTTCAATTTAATTTTAGAAGGCCGTAGAGTAATGATTCTAGACGGCAAAGTAGTATATGCTGAACCCGGTGATTTAATTCATATTCCTCGAAATTCTGTTCATGGAGGAGGACAATCTCTCGATGATAAGTGTGTGTTTTTTGCAGCAAAAAGTCCTGCAGGTAGCGGAGTCATGGGAGAAGATTACAACCCTGTTGATAATGCAGAAGAACTCATGCAGTTAGTTGAAGACCGCGTAAAAGAAATTAGAGAAAAAGAATAAAAGTTTATTATAATTGTAAATCGTAATATAATAAGAATTGGCTATCATAATTTTTTATCGTAAGCCCTTTAAAATTTAATCAATGTAGGAGTTTCCAACCATGGGATATAGTACTGGGAACATAATTGTCACAA